>Ga0213865_10000409_pt1 | contig 29094 bp, 37 predicted proteins | sample PICome_6_FD_160100 | JGI IMG/M metagenome (GOLD analysis project Ga0213865, IMG submission 160100) | Coastal seawater microbial communities near Pivers Island, North Carolina, United States - PICO282 | ecosystem: Environmental > Aquatic > Marine > Coastal | place: USA: North Carolina...
CAACAACACCTACTTCTTTTACTTTAATTTCCATTTGATTTGATTTTATGCAAAATTAAACAAAAAATAATTATGTTTTTTACCTAGGTTCAAACTCAGCTAGGTCAAACCCATCTAGACTATCCTCATTAGATTCAAAGCTCATAGGTGGTAAATTATTCTTTCTTTGATTTATTAGTTTTGATTGTTCAGAGTTTTGTTGGCTAATCCTGTCTGACTTAGCTTTTTCTCTTTGGTCTTCCCTGCTTTGAAGCTGCTGTGATTCCATACCTCTAAGCTGCATATTAAGACTAAACTCTTTATCCATTAGCCTTTCTTTTAGCATTGCTTCATTCTTTAACTTTTCTATTTCAAAAGCTACCTCTGCTTGCTTAAGTTGCATTTTAGCTTGAGCTTCTGCTTGCATTTTTTGCATAGATGTTTGAGCAGCTAACTGCTGAGACTGCATTTGTTGCTGTGCCTGCATAGCTTGCTGCTGCATAGCCATCTTTTCTTCTTTCTCCTGCTTAGCTTTACGTTTTACTTTCAGTAACTGATTAGCTAACTTAATATTTCTAATCTCACGAATATCAATTGCATCTTCAAGATTTATATCTCCTTTAGATAATGCCATTTGAATATTCTGCTCAAGCATTGATTTCTGCTCTTCATCAGGAGATACTTCAATAAAGATTCCAAAGTCATATAAGTATAACTCATTTATGTCATCCAATATAGATACATTATACTTACCTATCTTGTTAATAAACTCATCTTTAAAATCAGCATACTCTAATACATCACTTACTCTGTAAGATAAACTTTCAGCTAATGACCTATATACATATAAACTTCCATCTAGTATGTGCCTAGTTGCTGTGTTTGAATTAGCTGCTGCTAGTTTCTGTAGACCAACTAAAGCATTCGGGTCAGGCGTGCTACCATCTCTAGCCTCATTTAGTCCCGTTACATTTCTAATTTGGTTTAGATAATGATTATAGTTACCTATCAGCATTTGTGCTTTAGATGCACCTGAGTTTGATGTTAGTTGTTGTATTGGTACTCTTGCGTTGTTAAATTCACCATCGCCTGTATAACTTCTACCAATAACACTACCTGTTTGGAAATATAGCCTCAATGCATCTTCAGGATTATATGCCGCTCCTGTACCTAAATCTACTTCATTCAAACCATCAGCATCAATAAATACACCGTCAGGTACAACCTTAGCAATAACTTGCTGTAGTTTTAAATGAGTAATCTGAATCAAGTCAGCAAATGGTATCATACGTCTAACTAAAGACTCTATAACACCTTTATACATTCTTGGTGCTACAGCAACATAGTTAGGGAGTGCGTGCTGTGTAGCAGACTTCGGTCTTACCATATTCTCAGCCATCTCCCATTTAAGTATTATGTTAGTTCCCATAACCATAACACCATTATACCACACATCAATAGTTTTTTCTACTTTTTCAAATGACCCTTCCTCCATCATCTCTTCAGGTGGATTAAATTGGTCATCTTTTTCTACCATTGATATAGCTCCACTATCTTTAATCTTTTTCTTATATACAACCTTTTTAGTTGTCTTATAATTAAAGTACATTAGAGTGGTAGTATCTCTGTAAAATATATCGTTATCGTAATATTGAGCTACATTATAGTAATCATACCAAGATTGCCCATATTTAGATATTTCTTCTAAATCAGAATTTGTTAATGTAGGGTCTATTTTCTTTAGCTCAATAATAGGTACTGTTTTAATCTCACCCCAATAGAAACAATCTTTGAAGTTAGGGTCTTCGGTGTAACTATAAACAATGTTAGCAGGGTCTACATATTCAACCTTTACGCCTGCACCCGGCAAAAATTCAGTCTTAGCTACACCCATACCTAATACAGTAAGGTCATAATCAATTCTCTTACGAATATCATCGTAATGGTTTTCGTCAAACATTGTATCAATAGCAGTCTCTTCTGCTATCTCTATTGCAGGCTTGTAATTAAGTTGCATATACAATGCTAATTCTTCATCTGTAGATGGGAGTTCTTGTGGGTCTACTGAGAATGGATTTATTCCCATTTGCTCTTGTATATTTTCCAATATAGGCTTAGCAAGCATTTCACCTTGAATTAATTGTTGAAATCTACTTCTTTTAGATTGAGATAAAGCATCTTGAGAATATGCCTTAACCTTAAACAACCTGTCAGACATTCCGTTGACAACAATGTCAACGAACTTTGGCAATATAGGAACTGGTGTCCAATCTAGGTTTAAGTATGATAAGTCACCATCTACGGCTAACTCGTTTTTATATTTTCCTACAGATTGTTCTCCTCTTGCATATAGTCTTAATCTGTGAAATTCTCCCCATTGGCTGTAAAATCTACATTGTCTCCCGTCCTTCTTGAACCATTCATATTGAATTGCTTGTCCAATCTGTAAACCAAATTCATCAGTAGCTTTCTCAGCATCTGATACAAATTGACTAGGGAATCCTGTAGATGATATGTTTATTTTAACATCGTTCATCTAATAATTTCGCTAATATTTCCTTTATTGCTATACTTTGCAAAGTTAATCTTTATTTTTGATTGTTTTTTCTCTGCTACATATAGATGCTTCTGTGTAGCCATTATAGCTAGCCCTGAACTTATCGAAGCATCAAACTTAGTTCTATTTGTTATATCAAACTTAGCCCAATCCTCAAGTGTTCTAGTAAACGGCATAGAGCCTATATCTTCTGAATCTCTATATGTACCTTCTACATCAAACCCTACATACTTCTCTATATATGACTCAATAGCTGCTGCGTGTGCTTGCTTAACATCCTCGCTACTATTAGGTATTCCTCCAAGTTCACGTTCTGTTTTTGATAACTTATTGTATGACTTATCAGGTCTATTCATACAGAATCCTCTATATCCTCTATTTTTAAAATGATATAGGAGTCGTGGTTTGTTGTTCTCTATAAGTATTGGCATACCATAAAAAACGCAAGCCATCAACACCTCTTCAAAGAATATCTCTGCTGTTTGTGGTCTAGCTATATATTCTAAGAAAAACTCATTACTTGGTGCTTCATCCATATTGAACATTGTTACTCCGTGTAATGCACCATTAGAGCCTCCTCCACCTACAGTACCTGATATATCATACGAGTCACAACCAAATGCACCTATGTGGTCATTGCCGGGATACTTAATTCCATTCCTGTCAATCACCCTATTCTGCAAGTTCTTATTAGGTGTCCAACTTACATTAAACCTACCACGTTTATCAGGACTAAATACAACCTCACTATCCTTAACACCATTCTTCCAATGGAAGCTGCCTCTTGTTATATGATGCTCTTTTATTAATGCATCGTTATAATCTATCTGCTGATATATCTTAGTTAGATTAAATATAGACTGCTTGCTTTCATCCCTAAATGCGTGTGACTCTGTTCGTGGGAACTGACGATAAAATTCATTGAGTGCATCTGCATCGTTCTTTAATGACGATACTTCATTCTCCCAATAGTCTACAGCACCCTGAGATATCATTTCATTATCTACTCCCAACACAGGTTTAATAGGCTTTCTAAAAACAGGCATTCCAAATCTATCTATAAATCCTTCCATATTCCATTCCATTGGAATGAAAAGTGAATACATACCGCTTTTAGTTTGACCATTTGAGTTTCGGTTTAGTACATTAGAATCATTGTATAGCTTTTTAAAATTATCACCACCCTTGTTAAGTGCGTTAGATGTAGAACCCATCATACACTTACCTATAATCTTACTACCCAGTCGTAAACACGTTTTAGTTACTCGCCAATTATTTAGAATATTATTTGGCTTTATCCACTTACCACTTTCATCGTGAACTAGTAATAATAACTTCTCACCATCATAGCTGTTATCATCTGTGTTCTTCCAATCTATTGTGGTATCCAACCCAAACAACTCATCGTCATTTGTGTCGTACATATTTTTCTTTGTAATCTTGGCAGCAGGTATACGAAACGCAAGCTCCGTTTTCGGTTTATCCATACCATCCATAATAGGTTTGAAAAAAAATGGCAGTCTACTATTTATAGGTACAACCTTATCAGTAAACATCTTCTTGGCATCAGAACCTGTTTTAGATAATATGCCAACCCTAGCATCTTTTGCAAGTGTTCCCGTATTCACACATTCAGATGATGACATAAATGAAAAACCTGAACGTCTAATCTTAAGGTATGTCATACCAAAACTTCTTTTGTCAGCCTTGCAAGCCTCCCAAAATATATACAATATACGATTTGCTTCACGATAGTCAGGATACCCGACATCAATAGATGTCCATTGCAGATACATATAATGTGCACCTGTTATATATGTAGGTACACCATTGTTCATAAACCAATGCCCGTACTCTCTTGAATCAAACTCAGATTCAATATAATCTACCCACCTGTCTTTAAACTCAGACGGCTTATCGTTCCATTGGAATATAGATTGAATCTTTTGTAAGTCTTTTGGTATCTCTTCTCTCTCCCAATACTGCTCCTCTTTCTTACCACTTCTTTTGTATACTTTTTTTGGTGCTAGTGGTAATGCTATAGGCAATCCCTGTATAGAAACTATCTCACCTATCTCACCGGTCTTAGATATGATAACCATATCATACTTTTCGTCATACCCATACTTCCACGTTTTTGCCTTGTTCTTATTTTTTAAGACATTACTTGGAACGTAATCTTCCAATATGACGTATAAGTTATTTTGACCTTCGTTCTGCAAATCCTTGTTTTGTATCTATTTTGCTTTTTCCTTTTTCGGCAGACTCTAAAGCCTCTCTTTCTAGCTCTATTCTATTTAATATCTCAAATGCATCAAATATTGCTAGTTTCTTTGTAGCTGCTGCGTTTTTTAGTTTATCAGCAGCTAAGTCATCTTCCGGGTCGTGCTTTATTATATCTTCTTTAGCAACCTTTATTAGTTGCTCAACAGCCCTGTGACCTGCCTGAATAATTTTCTTTTTTGTTTCCTTTACGTTCATAAGCTCATTGTTATTTGATGGTCATACACCCTGTAAAGTTTCTCATCATCAACCGTAAACTCATACTCACTCTCAGGAGTAAAACTAACCCTATCCCCAGGCTTTAATCCCATAGATGTAAGATACTCGTTAGGATATCTCATTATACCTATAAGTGGCTCTTCAATACTGTTTTTATATATAACAGAATCTTCTTTTTTAATAGGTTCTACAAAACAATATCTATCGTATGCGTTCCAACCATTTTCGTTCTTATACATAAAGAACTGTTCGCTGTCTACAAAGAATAGGTCATCCTTAAAAAAGCTCCTACCACTTTTTTGCCTACCTTTCATATCATTATAAAACTTAAATACGTTGTGATGTACAAGTAAGGTGTCTCCTACCTTGACTTCTCCTGTGTAGCCGATTGGAAGCTCGACAACCTCAGCATATCTATTTGAAAACATATGGTCTTCTTCAGATGTGCTAACGACAAGCTCTAGTCCTGCTATCTCTTTTGTGTTGTCGTATCGTCTTCCTTTTAATGGCTTTACTATAAAGTAAAACGGTGATTTCATTAAAAGTTTATATTGTATTCAATAGATATAGGAATGGTTTCATTAAACTCTTTCCAAACAAATATCTCTTGCCCGGACTGTATCCATATCTCTATTGATTTTTTTTCTTTATTAAATTTAATTAAATGTATAGTGTGTGTATTATTTAAAACAGATTGACCTGTTATATAATGCATAGCTCCGGATTTATAATCAGGACCAATAGATATTTTCCTGATAATACTCATTAACCTAGCTTATATATTCTAATATCGGAAGATGGCACGTTAGACCAAGGTCCACTATTTGTGTGAATATATAACCCTCCTGCATCTACGCCTGAGCTATCTCTCATAATCTCCCAAGTAAGAACATCCCCTGCACTTACCTGTATAGGTAAAGTTAATTCATAAGGAAACATAATACCTGTATTTGAAAGCTCAACACCCTTAGTAGGTCCTGTTTGAACACCATTAAGTAATGCTCTAAATAAAGTTACAGTAACTCCACCTGAAGAGCCTTGTCTTTCAAAATTTCCATACCCATTAAACAAGTAAAGTCCTGCTTGGTTAAATGTAATGTTACCAAGTGCATCTAACATAACAGGGTCAGAAGCTGCTCCTTGAGCAGCTCCAAATGTTACCTGTAATGGGGAATCTAAGCCGCTTGGCTCTTGATTTGTGTTATCTATTGAAGATAATACCGAAGTAGAACTAATAGCTTTTAAAGATAAAATACTTGATATGGTGAAATTTTTAGTTAAATTTTCATTTTCAATATCAGTTCCAATTAACTTATCGTCTAATGTTGGAGTCTGTATTGATGCGTAAGTACTTATCTGTGCCATAGTCTATTCTTCTTTTTTTTCTTCTTTAGATATTTCTCCTGTTTCGATGTTAATCAAAGCATCTGTTCCGTAAGCTTCCATTAAACTTTTCTCTATGTCAGAGTAAGCTAGTTTAATTTGTTTTACACTTTCTAAAAGATTTTCCTGTGCAATCACAGTTTCTCCTAGTTGCATTTTTGCTTGATTAAATTCTTGAACTACTTTTTGTAAATTAGATAATTCTTCTTGCGTTAATTTTTCCATTTGATTATAATTTTAGTACAAATATAATAAAATTACTCAGACTCTCCTATGGTCAAAGTAACACTTGTTGGATTAATTAGATTATCTATTTCAGACTGAATGCCATCTTCAATACTATCTACCTGCTCCTCACCCATTGCTGACTTAGTCCAACTTACTGCCTGTTCGTTAGTTAGTTCATCAAAAGGAATAAAATCCGTTATCTCACTAGTATCCAATACTTGCGTACCAATACTAGTAGCTGAATAAGTAACACCTTCAGAGTCTGAAGTTCCTGTTACAATCCAATGTACATTGTACACTACATCTGTGTAATCTCCATCTTGTGGATAAGCGTCTACTGTTTTACAGTTCCAATCATAATTTGTCATAATTTTTCTTTTTTATTTTTTTAGCTTTACTAAGTTCTTGCAAAGATATGGGAATTATTTTCTTCCCTTTTGCTTCTATTTTTTTTCTTAATTCAGGTGTTAGTTTTATCATACTTCGTATGCTGGTAGTACGTAGTCTGTTCCATCTATATTGACTGTCAACCACGTGTCGGGTTCTGATAGGTAGTAAGTTTCATCACCACCACTTTTTACTTGAGCCTGCGTTGGTGTACCTGTCGTTGGTGCAGTTGAAGGACCAGCGCTTGCTGTATCTATTCTAATTGAATCGGTAACGTGTAGTTTAGCATCAGGATTAGTTGTCCCAATACCTACGTTACCGCTAGATGCGATACGCATTCTTTCTACATTATTAGTACCAAACAAGGTTGGTGTATTGTCGTAATTCCACATTGCTACAGAACTACCTGTGTTCCAAAATCTTAAACCATCAGTAGCTCCTGAACCTGTAGAACTTGATAATATCTGCATTGAATTAATAGAACCACCACCAACAGTAAGTTCATAGTTAGGAGAAATAGTTCCTATACCGACGTTGCCGCTTGAATCAATATATAATCCATCTGAAGTTGTAGAGTTTGTTCTGAGATGTAGTTCGTTATAAGTAGAAGCACTATTTGAATATCCTATAATCTGAGAAGCTGTAGTATTATTTCCATTTATGACTACACCTACGTTATTTGAAGTATCAAAAGACGCAGCGTATACGTTACTACTGTCTACACTTAGTTTCCAAGTTGCAGGATTAGTCGTTCCAATCCCGACGTTACCTGAACCATTTATTCTTACTGCTTCTATTTCACTTCCGCCACCACTGGGAGCAACATTAAATGCTAAACCGTTATTAAATCCTTTTATAGCACCACCAGAATTTATAATATTATCACCAGTAACTCTTATTAAACCATCACCACTTGTAGCGTGAACGTGCAACTTAGCACTAGGACTAGTAGTTCCTATACCGACGTTGCCGCCAGTTTTTAGGTACAAAGTAGAACTGTTGTTAGGTACGTCTATAAAATTAAAAGTCCCTGAATCTCCAAAATCAATTCTACCTTGAATAACATCTAATTCATCTTTATATCTTAATTGAGCAGAATGCGCTCCTTTCAAATCTAGTAAAGGTATTCCGATTGAATGAGTGGTTTCTAATATAAAATTAGCGCCTGTTCCGCTTGTGGACTCTACGTGAAGTTTACTATCTGGACTAGTCGTACCAATACCAACGTTGCCGGCGGAGTCGATGCGCATAAGTTCAACAAGACTTTGGTCTGCTAAATTTGCGTTTGGAACTGAACTAAATATTAAATCGCCGCTTATGTTAGTGTCTTGCGAAATAACAAAACCTTTTGCTCCTCTAGTTGTAAATGTATTAGAGTTTGTATTATCAGCACTAAATGCTATAAACGGCGAACCTGATGAAGACATTGCCCCTAAAGTTCCGTAGTATTGTCCACTTTGATTTAAGTGTCCAAACTCAATTGAACTTCCATTTTGTCTTGAAGTTAATTTAGACTGAGTTTGATTGGACGTAACGCCAATTAAAACTTTACCTCCAGAGGCGATACGCATTCTTTCAGATGCATTTGTACCATTTCCTGTAGCTGCTGTTCCAAAAGTTAAATCTCCATATCCGTTTATTTTATTTTTAGAACTATCTGCAACAATGTTTATTCCTACTCCTGTAATATTGTTACTTCTTGTTAACCTAAAACCTGTCGCTCCGGAAGGTTGGTAGATATGTAATCTACTAGCAGGACTATCCGTACCAATACCAACGTTGCCATCAGGTAATATACTCAGCTTAGTGGAATCATCCATTGAAAAGTGCATACCATACCCGCTGTTTGCACCTGTAACATCTATTCTTGCACCTGCTGTACCTACAGTAAGTTTTCCAAACACTGTTGAACTATTAGACCACCTTAACGCTTCTCCATTTACACCGTCAATATGAAGCTTAGTAGTAGGACTAGTAGTTCCTATACCTACGTTGCCGCTTGAGTTGATATACAGTCTATCTGTGCTATTTGTTTTGAGTGATAACGTATTACTTGAGCTGTTACCTGCTATTTTAGTTGTATCAGCACCCCAGCTTAGAGTATAGCCGTCATCAATGCGGACATTACCAACTACGTGTAACTTCTGAGAAGGACTAGTAGTTCCAATACCTACGTTACCTGGGAAGGTTGAGTTTGTAGAAGTAAATGTTCCAATAAGTGAATCTCCACTACTCAACATTTTTAGCTGACCATTCCCGTCGTTTTGTATTCTTGCAATACCACCGATATTACCAAGTGCAATATCGCCACCAGCAGTTGCTTTATAGTATGTTGCATTTACATCACCTGCAAAAGTTGCGTTACCAGTATTAGTGTCAAAAGTATGCTTTACTGTTGTTGTATGATTTCTAAAGTAAATTTTAGAATCATTGTTATTAAAGGTTGAACCAGGTGTTTGTATTAGTGTACCAGCAGTTACATTTGAGTAAAGTGTATCTGTACCATCAGCACCCTGAAACCAACTTCTTGACCTTATCCTACCGTCTACATCAAGCTTTTGACTAGGACTAGTAACACCAATACCAACGTTGCCGTTTCCAGCAATGCGCATACGCTCAACATTATTCGTTCCTAAAATAAGCGGTCCATTATAATAATTTATAATATTTGCCTCGTCTGTAGTAGAATTGTTAAAAATTTGCAATCCACTAATAGCAGAGCCGCTTTGAACCGTAATTGCAGAAGTTGTAGTTCCAACAACTGTTAATTTACTTACAGGACTAGTCGTACCAATACCAACGTTTCCTGTAAAAATTGCAGACATATCGTGATTTAAAGTCAATGATGTTCCCCCACCAGTAACAAACACTATATTAGAAGTGCTTAATGTAGCAGTATTTTTTATTATACTCCAATTGTTGCTACTACCTGCTGTGTCATTTTTAATTGCTAAACCTGTTCCATCTATATTTAAAGATGCAGTATTTGTATATAATCCTGTACCACCTAGACCTACATCACCTGCAAAAGTTGACATTCCTGTTGCAATAGTTAATTCTGTGACAGCAGATGGTTGTAAATAAATAGGTTTATTTTCCCCAGTATTATAATCTGACTGAATTAATAAAGCATCTGCTGCTCTTATATATGCACTGGCAGCATCATTTGTAAATGTTAATTCATTACCATTTATATTGAGGTCATCTGTAATAGTTACATCACCTGTTACACTAATTCCTGTGCTTGTGGTTTCAAACTTTTTAGAGTTGTCAAAAAATAATTCTACAGATGAATCTTGGTTTGCTCTAAGTGAAATTTCAGAAGTACCATATTTAGCAACTACAAAATCATCGCTATAGTATAATAATAAATCTCCTACTCCTTTATCTATTATATATGAGTTAGAGCCATCGTGTCCTATTTGTAAATCATCTCCTGTCCCCCAGTAAGAATATACACTGTCTCCATTTTTAATAGAACCAGTCATTGTACCACCAGCAAGCGGTAAGTAAGGACCACCTGGTAAACCGCTTCCACTTACCCAGTTGATACCAGTACCAGTAGAAGTTAAAACCTGCCCTGATGTTCCTGCATCTCCGCTTGTATCTAAAAACTTATCTAGTAATTGTAACTCTGTGCTTATTTTTTTAATTTCTGCCATATCTTATGCGTAAGTTGAATTGATTGCTGTTCCTGTTGCTTCTACTGTTACCCTGGGTGTGTAGGATTTTGTTCCGCTTGTTGATTTAAAAGTAAATGTAATAGTTGTAGCGTTGGCTGAAGCTTCAACATCAAAATCATTAGTTCCTTCATCTATAACTTTTTTAGTAACCCAAGTACCACTACCGTTGTAACAGCTGTATACTATCTTTTGATAACCTCCAGAATGCCCAAAGCATATAAAAGTAAATCCTGCAGAAGCACCGTTATATCCAGTTGTTAACCCTGCTACAGCGTTACCAGTCGTGTCTAACGAGCTATAGTTTTTTGAATAAGTAACTACGCCACCTGCATTTATACCGTCTGATACAGTTAACTTATACGAAGGACTAGTCGTACCGATACCTACGTTGCCGGAAGAATCAATGCGCATTCTTTCTGCAGATTGAGCGTCATCAACTATTAAAAATGAATTAGATGCTGCGCCTAAATAGTACCTACCTGTACCACTTCCGGTTCTTTCTAAATATAATTGGTCGGTACTAGATGCTACTGCAATGTGTAATCCCGAAACATCATTAGCAGGCGAAGTAGTACCAATACCAACTTTGCCGTTTAAATCAACTGTAACTCTATCGGTATCTGATGTTCTTAATGCTACACCTGTTCCATCTGACCTTACAAGACCTGAAGTAACTCCTGTTGTGCCTGTAATTGCAAAGCCTTTTCCGTTAGATACGTTAGTTCTAATATTTCCTACAACTTCAAGTTTCATACCTGAGTTAGGACTAGTAGTTCCTATACCTACGTTGCCATCGTTAGTAATACGCATTCTTTCTGCTGCGTTTACAATAGTTTGAAGACTATTATTAGAGTGGTCATATTTAATAATTCCAATATCGTTATTACCACTATCGCCAAATACAAGTCTTCCTGATTGAGTTGCTCCTGAAAGTATTTGAATACCTGATATTGCTGAACCATCGGCAACTATTTGATAAGCTGTATCTACCGTTGCTCCTGAGCCAGTTCCAACGTGTAATTTAGTAGCAGGACTAGTAGTACCAATACCTACGTTACCGTTTTCTTGAATACGCATTAATTCAGTGCCGTCATCGGCGGTACCATTTGTTCTAAATCTATAACTAGAAGTACCGCTATTATTATCTGAGTCAATTTGAAAAATCATTGAATCAGCAGAAATTAATCTACCTCCTGCTACTCCAGATTCACCTATTTTTATAGTGCTATGAACTTCAAGTGGTTGTGAAGGACTAGTAGTACCAATCCCTACGTTTCCTGCTCTAGTCATTGACACAACATCAGTAGCAGTTGTTAAAGCATCATTAAATGCTCTAAACTTTAAAATTGATGTTTCGGATTGAATACCCCATCTTTTTGCATCAGCAATTTGGTCAACTTCTTCTAATAGTAGAATAGGATTAGCGTGAGTTAAATGCAATAGTGTTTGTGGTGCTGTCGTACCAATCCCGACGTTGCCTGCTGAGGTAACACGCATTCTTTCGGTCTCGTTATTTGCATCTCCGGTTATGAAACTAATAATACCGTATTCTGAGGCTAGTTTTAGATTGTTTTCACTATCGTGGAGTTGAATGTAACTTCTACGGGTTCCGCTTTGTACAAAGCTAATATATGGACTTCCGGCTGCGTTGCCGCTTTCTAGTCTTGCAAGTTCATCTCCAGTACTAACTACGTGAAGCTTTGCTCCAGGGCTAGTAGTCCCGATACCAACGTTACCTGTGAAATAAGAGTCACCTGTGCCTTGGACAGCTAATGTACCTGCAAAAGTTGCGTTTTGTGATGAATTTATTGTAAGAGCTGTAGTACTTCCACCAGTTCTAACTACAAATTGATTATCACTTTGCAACTCAAAACTATCACCACTATCTACATATTGAATATATGCTTTTTGAGCTCCTCCTTGTGTAAATTGTAAAAATGGACTACCTGTTGCCGCCCCTGCTACCGTTAGTATATTTGTTGCATTTACATTACCTGCAAAAGTTGCGTTGTTACCACTAACTGTTATTGGTGCATCTGTTAAAGTATTAGATGTACCTGAACCTGACCAAAGAGCGACTTTTTGACCTGTACCAGACCCGTCTAATACAGAAGAGTTATCTACTTTTTCCCAAGCGTCTGTAGCTCCTTGCTCTACAAATACAGCCCAGTCACCAACTTTCCAATCAGTTATACCATCTAAGTTAGTAGAACCATCCGTTGATACTATATAAAAATGACCTGTTGTACCTGACCCACTTGCAAGTGTTGGTGTATTTGTAGCCGCATCCCACGTTCCTTGAAATACTAAACCTGCAGGTATTGTACCTATTAAATTTTGTACAAATGCTGTAGTAGCTACCGTAGTGTCGTTTGTTGCGTTTGCTTTTGTTACAGCTGTAGTTGCTGTGTTTATTGTGCCGTTTAAATCACCTGAAAAAGTGGTTGCAGTTGCAGTTCCTGTTACACTAACGCCTGCACTTGTGGTTTGAAGTTTAACACTATTATTGTATCTTATTTTTACATCTGCGTTTTCATTTATCTGTATTCCATTCTCACCGTTACTTGCATTTAGGTTTATTTGGTTCGAAGAAATATTTAAAGTACCTGTACCTGTATCAGCAATATAACTATTAGAACCGTCGTGGTATATTTGAAGGTCAGCTGCTGCTCCTAATCTTATTCTACTATTGTCTACAAGGTTTATATTACCTCCTGATATCTCTAATCCACTTGACGCTCTTATTTGACCAGTGACATCTAATTTAACTCCAGGACTAGTAGTACCAATACCTACGTTGCCGTTATTAAACCAAGAAGTTCCATTACCTCTAACACTAAATAATTCCGTTCCATCTTGCTTTCTTATAAGTAAAGGAGCATCTCCTGAATCACTACCTGCTGTTACAACAACTCCATTAGAGTTATTTGTATTTTCAAACCAACCTGCCCAACCATTAACATTAGTAATTGAACGAATACCACCTATTCCGGCAGCATTAACATCTACTTTGTAACCAGGACTAGTCGTTCCAATACCGACGTTGCCGCCGTTGAAATGTGAATCACCATAAGTTCTTATGTTTACAGTTTCTACACCACCGCTTTTTCCTACTACAAAACCACCTGCGCTACTTGCTCCTATCTCATAGTAATTAGAAGTATTATAACTAGCTCTAATTCTACCAATGACATCAAGTTTTTGTTGCGGACTACTCGTCCCAATACCTACATTACCGTCTTGTTGAGCTGTTATGATAGGAGTTGAATTATCAGCTGTTCTAGATATAATAAATTTTTCCGTACTAGCTATACCTGTATACCAACCAGCTGTATCATCTGTATTTGTAAATTTAATAAAACCACCATTAGCATCTCCTTGGTGGAGGTACAACATTTCATAATTAGTGGATTCTATTCTTACCTGACCGTTTACTTCTAGTTTTTTAGTAGGACTAGTCGTTCCTATTCCTACGTTACCGTTATTAAGTATATTGAATCTGTAGTTGCTGGCAGTTTCGTCCCATATAGCTAAACTAGAATTTAAAGCAGATATAACAAATGTATCTCCTCCTCCATCTAAACGAACTGATGGATTTGTACCTGCTAAATTTAAACCTCTAAATCCATTTCCTAATGATTCTGAATAGTATAAATTTTCTGAACCGTCTACAACGTGAAGTTTAGCTACTGGTGATGTAGTACCAATGCCTACGTTTCCTTCTTGAGTAAGTCTCATAACTTCTCCAACTGTCCCTGCGTTAGCAGTGTGAAATGACAAGTCGCCTCCTTGTGCTGAATCAGTATTTACTTCTACATCACTTCTTATTCTTGCGTACACAGCCTCTGTAGCATTAGCTGTGTTAAAACTAAAATCTAAAAATGATGCAGCTGCTGTTGATGAATTGGGTCTGTGTAAATTTAATATGCTTCCCCCATCCTTACTAATATCTAAGGCATAGTTAGGACTCGTAGTCCCGATACCTACGTTGCCACTAGAGGTGATACGAACACGTTCTGTATTTCCTGTTGAAAAAGAGTGGCTACCCGAACTATTTCCTGAAGACTTGTAATCTACATTCGCTCCGTCTACTGTTAAATAAAGGCTTTGAGTAGAGTGTCCTATTCTTGTTTGATAAGTGCCGTCAGCTCCAACAACGTGTAACTTGCTTGCAGGACTAGTTGTACCAATACCGACGTTACCGGATGCATTAATACGCATAGCTTCAGAAGGCGCTCCTGAGACATCTCCTTTTGTAGAAAAAGCTAAACCAGTAGTGCTTCCGTAAACACTAGTTTCATTGACTAAATTTATACTAGCTCTTACGGAATTAGCAGCAGAGCCAGAAGAATCTTTGCTAAAATATTCTAAAGAAGCAATCGTTTGTCCAATAGTCCAACTTGCATCTCTTGTCCCCGTTATTCTAAGAGTTGGTATTGAGTCTGAGATATCTAACTTAGCCCCTGGACTAGAAGTACCAATCCCAACGTTATTTGTGTCTTTTTGAATAAACAGTCCGTCTGTTCCATCAGCTCTCAAGTGCAAAGAGTTCCACCCAGCACCCGATGTGTCAATTCCGTTTATCCTATACTCGTCAGTACTTTGTATTGTTAAACTTATTCCTGTAGAACTATCTCCAGCTTTAACTGTGCCTTCAATATGTAACTTAGCTACAGGACTAGTCGTCCCTATCCCTACGTTACCTGTACTGGTAACTGAGACCCTATCATTAGACCCGTCTCTAATAAGAAGAGTAGACCCATTAAGTCTAAAATCATATTTATTAGAGTCATTCTCTAATGAAAATATATTAGAACCTCCTGAACCTGAAACCTTTATATGCAAAGGTGATGTAGGGCTATTTACACCTATTCCTACTTTGCCGCTATAAACGGCATTGTCTATTATTCTAATTGGCATATATTTTTATATGGACTGCACTAACACTCTAAATTCATTTGTTGCAGGTGGCTGAGCTACATCTATTGTTAATGTATCTACAGTTGTTCTTTCAACAGTACATTGAACCGTATCGTACGGTGAAATGTTAGAATATATTTGCGTTATTACGTCTCTTGTATTTAAGCTATGTGTTATTGTAAATGAAGTAGCAACCCCATTTCCAAATGATGTTTTGTAATTAGTAGCTCCTATACAAGTATCTACTGCCGTACAGAAATCAGTTACCTGAGTAGATGTAATAGCTATATCAACATCAGAAGCTGATGTGACTATACCTTTGTTGTCTACAGTAACCTGAGATACTGAGTTAGCATCTCCATATGTCCCTGCCGTTACCCCTGATGTAGCTAACGAAACAGCTCCAGCAGATACACTAAGTCCACCTGCTGTTGGGAATTTTGCAAGACCTAAAGTAGTTGCAGTTGCAACATCAACATTGTTCTGTATGTCTGTCCAATCTGCTTCACTAGCAGGATTATCTTGCTCAGCAATAATTAAATCACCAACTTCTAAAGGAGTCGACCAAAATCCACCACCATCACCAGCAACAGTTACTGCATATGTCCATCCTTTTAATGCAGAACTATTAGGTCCTGAACTAGAAGCATCATATCCTCCTTGGAATATAAGAGCACCTGAACCAGCAAATGTTGTATCTACATAGTTCTTTGTTGCCGCATCTTGATTAGACGTAGGGTCTGTAAGAGATACAATCTTATTAGAACCCATATCTATATCAGCAATAGCTGCACCCCAAGCACTTACAGGTATATCATCTACTACCTTAGTTCCTTGAGTTGTTTTAGAATCCCATATACCTACAATAACATCTGTACTTGGTACAAGCGTAGCTGTATTTGCAGGCAGCTCCCCAAGGGAAAGACTAATTGTTATTTGGTCTGTATTTGCTCCTGCTGTAGCTATACCTACATTACCAACAATAGTTAATGTGTTTCCATCAGATATCGTTTGGTTTGTTCCTGAATCTCCTGCAACAATAAATGAGTTCATTGTACCCGGAGCAGGTCCTGCTGTAATCGAGGTAACGTGACCCTGTGCATTTGTAGTTACAGATGTAGGATATCCATACGTTCCTGCCGTACCATAATCATCGTGGTTTATAGTAACCGCTCCTGACGTTCCTCCTCCATTTAATGCAGTACCTGCAATTACTTCAGATATGTCTCCCACATCATTTAATGCAATCCAAGAAGTACCATCATAATAGTTTATACTATTTGTGGTGGAGTTATAAATAATTTGACCTTCACCTAGTGGTGTAGGATTTGATGCAAGAACTTGTAGTAACGAGTTCTGTAATTGATTACCCTCTAAGGATATGTTGTCTAAGAATCTAAGTGCCATAGTTTTTTTTAATTCATATAAGCGTACCCCGAAAATGGAGCACTAAATGTTATTGTTAATTCGTTTTCGTTAATATATTCTACTGACCCCACAACAGCAGTATTTCCTGAATCTACTACAGAAACAGATGGGAACTTGTCTAAATTATGAGTAACACTCCAAGTTGAAGATGCTACACTTTGAGTAAAAGTAAATGTTTTGTCAGTATTACTTTCTATGTCATAAAGCAATAAAGATATAAGATAATACTCTTCATCTTCTAAACTTCCATTACCAGACACATACTCAAGTACTATGTCGTAAAAATTATCTTCATCTACATCTTGAGTAGAACTCACCCATTTATATACTGCCCATTTTGAAATGTCATTTGCATTCGTAACAAGTACAGTAGAGCCAATTAATGGATTAGTGTAAAAAGTATACACGTCCTTTGCAGGAATTGAATACCTACTCAACAACCAAGTAGTTATACTTGAAAATGGTATCTCATCTCCTATATTGCTTTGAAAAGATACAGTCCCACTCCTTCTTGGATTAAATGCATCTACAGTAGCTTGATACTGATATCTCAAAGTTTGAGATTGTATAGAGGCTGAATTATTTAAATACTCAGCAACCTTATCTACTGTAAAGTTTTTTGTAGCATTTTTAAAATTAGCATCCGAACCAATCCATTTATCTGAACCTACAATATTTTCATCTATTGGATATGTGCTTATTAATGCCATTAGTATAATTTACTTACTTGCAAATATAAAACTTTTATATTTATCTTTGCGATATGAAGAACCCACAGCTAATCATTTTTATAGCACTATACTCAATTGTTGCTACAGTTATTATAACTAATTTAATATTTGCTGAAAAAGCACAGCAAAAAGTTATATTGCCACAACCTAAAAAAATATCCTCAGATACAGTTTATATAACTATAGATAGCTTGGATTCTAAAAGAGATACAATTAAATTTTACTATGAGACAAAAGTTAGCAACTACCATATTCTACCTTCTTCTGAACGTATCAGCTTATTCGCAAAGCGTATTAATCGATAATCAAACAGGAGATACTTTAGTTACCATCACTCTTGAGCAGATGGATAACATATACGTTGAGCTAATCCAAAAGGATAGCTTAATGGAACAGGCTATTATAAGCTCTTCTAAGGAACTTAAACTATATGAGCTAGTAACTATTGCAGAGAATAACCTAAAGTCCTGCGAGAAGGTCTTAAAAGACGTAGGAGACAGCAATATCTATTTGTTGTCCGAGAACAAAAAAAAAGATAGTAAACTTAAGAGGACTAGAAAGGTTGCCATATACACTACTATTTTTGCTATACTTAGTATCCTTCTTTAGATACATCAAAACTTGGGCAAGCCTTGTAAGACGTAAATTCATTGTGACCGTGAACGGTGCTACCCGGATATCTTCTTTTTAATTCATCTATAAGCCATATTAATGCTTCTTTTTGCTCAGGAGTTCTTGTGTCTTTAGGATTCTTAAATGATTTATCCATTCCTCCCGCGTATGCGATTCCAATGCTATGCTTATTCTCACCCCTAACGTGAGCACCCACCTTTGATTCGGGTCTGCCTACTTCAACCGTTCCGTTTAATGTTATGAGATAATGGTATCCTACATCTGAGAAGTTTCTAGCTAGATGCCAAGTTCTTACCTCTCCTACTGTCACGTCTCTACCTTCAGGGGTAGCTGTGCAATGCACAATAATTTTTTCTATTTTTCTCATTTGATTTCCTTCTTAATATCTTTGATTTGTGTAATGGATTCTTTAAACTTATCTATAAACGAGTACCCTTTTAGAACTACCCAAGATTCATCCATTGATTTTACCTCATTTAAAATGAGGACCAAAGATACTATTTTAGTTGAAAAAAAATCAAAATCTAAAATACTTTTTATTAATTCGTTTAATATTAACGTATCTAAAAGGAATACTAAGATAACAACACCTAAATAACCTATTGTTTTAGGAACATATCCCTTTCTAAAATCTCTACTAGTTACAGGCTTGTTTTCCTTATTAGCTCTAGCTATTCCAAATATTGTATCTAAAATTGTAGATAGACCTACTACAAGTAGCAATCCACCAACCGGTGCAAAAAATAAATATAAACTTTTCAATATGCTACTTATAGTTATCTTCATTATACTTTTACTGATACATTATCTAGCGTTACAGCACCTGATAAATTTATAAACTGAATCCCCATATTTCCACTACCTGTATTTACTGTAGCGGTGTAAGGTAAAGTAACAGCAGTTGTTGGTGCACTACCGGCAACATCAAATCTGTAGTCAACAACTCCACTCCCTTCAAATTTCACTTCAACTTGAGTGTTAGCAGTAATATTACCACTAATCTGATAAGCACTTCCTCCTAGTGCTAGCGTTAGCTGTCCGCCCGATATACTTCCACCTGCTCCCCCAATAGTCCAATCGCTATTTGTAGCGAAATTTCCATTAATTATGAGTTCAGTACCGCTGTCTGCTACACCTTGTCCGGTTAATGCATTTGATATGCCTATTAGAAGTCCTTGCATTTACCAAAGAGCAATAATCTCAGATGCTGCTGTTCCTGTTGCGAAAACTTTTACAACCTGTACAGGAATAAATCCTACAGGTGTATTTTTAAATGTAACGTCATCTCCACCTGCTGTTGTAACTTTTAAGTCTCCTGCAACGCCAATGTATAAAACACAACCATTATTTTCCCCATCTCCTCCTCCAGGACTTGGTATGTTAGCTGTGTCTGATGGCGTTACTGAAGCTGCTCTTATTCCTTGTAATTTTTGATATGCCATAATTTTTTTTATTTACAATATTTTTTTCCTAAACAAGAGATTTTTCTTACTTTTCTTCCTCTTCTTTTAGCTTGTCTTTTAGCTTTCTTAACAGGGTCTCCAAAAAAATTAGATTCTGCTAGTGGTGTTGATTCTCTGTATGTCATCATAATCTTATTTATTATAAGGGAATATTCTATTTAGTGTATCTTTTCTTTCAGCACATCCACAAGACTTACCTGTGGCTTTAGCTACCTTGTCTACAACTTTTTTTATTCCGGTTGCTTTTGTTATTTTTTCTACTGTATCTCCTAATCCTTTTGATTTCATTTGCATTTACATTCTTTATTTGGACACTTGGTCACGTCAAACATAAGACTCAACATAGTAGCATTCCACTTACATTGGAACTTGCACCACTCGTGTTGAATCCACATACCTGCTTTTATTAATAGTTTTCCCATTGTTGCAAATATACTAATATTTTCCTTGTCTACTTTTTGGTGAGCTCTTAGTTGAACCACCTTTTCCTGCCCATAATTTCTTACAAGACCAATAACGTGCACTTAACTTATTTGTTGCTGTCCCGCACTTATGTCTAGCCTTAAATGACTTGCGTGCAGCAGCAGAATAGTTATGACCATATCCCTTAGCACCAAAGTGAATTAACTTTTCCTTACCACCGGCACAAGCCTTAACCATTTTTTTCTTACCTGCTCTATCGGACCTCATTACCCGATTGCATTTCATCTTACTTTTAGTTGCCATTATCGCTTTGTAAATCTCTTAGTTACTCTTCCTGCCTTAGTGTTAGCCACAACAGTCTTACCTTTTCTTCCTTCACTTTTCTTCTTACGAGCCGTGGTTGCTCTCTCAGACTTAGTCATAGACTTAGCCTTAGCTAATGGCAGACAACGGTCAGGGTTCTTCTTATCCTTGCTTGTCCCACAAGCACCCTTTATCGACCCATCTGTTCCGATGCGTACCCACTTCTCATCTCGCCATTTTTTTAACTCGCCCATTAGTAAGACTTCTTCTCACTTCCGTAGTATGGGTTATTCTTTAAGCTCCCTCCTGTCATTTTTGCGAAAGCTGATGCTTTTGCTTTACCTGTTGCGTTATAAGGAAACTTTCTTGTTTTCATCTTGCCCGATGTAGAGCATTTATATTTTACTGTTGGCATAATATTACTTCTTACTTTTCTTTGCGTAGTTAGGGTCTTTACAATATTTACTTGCAGCCATATTCGCATATGCTGATGGATAGGTATCAAAGGTTCGCTTTGCCCAAGCTATACCTGCTGAACATATTTTATTACTTTTCTTTTTAGTTCTTCCTGCCATTACTTACCTTGTCCTTTATATATTTTTTTATAGTTCTTAGAACCCTTGTTCTTTGAAGTTTTAGATTTAGCGTGGACTCCTTTACGCTTAACCTTTTGTTTTTTATTATAAGAAGCTAATACTAACTTAGGCATTTTTTCTTCTTGGTCTTTGCGGTCTTGCTCCTAGTTTAGGTCCACTACCAAATCCTGCTAGTCCTCTAATATTTCCAAATGGATTAGGTGCTTGTCTTCTTTTCTTTCTAGTTGGTGCGGTTGTTTTATTCCAACGAGCAATAGCACGGTCCTTAAAATTTACTTTACCGTACTCATCTTTAAGGCTATCTCCATAAGCCTTTAGTGCCCCTGATACATACTCTTTATTCTTTCGAGTGTCTCTTTTAGCCTTTTTACTCATTTTTAATTATCTTTGTCTTGCAAATTTAATGAAATTTATTTTATGTCTAAAAATCAAGATTACCTAAAATATTGGAAAGTAATAAGGTATTATGTGCAGGCTAAGTACGGTATAAGGTCAGCAGACCTAGATATGCTACTGTTCCTATATTCTGAAAAATACTTTGGCAAACAACAGTTTAATGACTTCGATAAACTACTATCTTGGGATATAAACCGATTTAATAGATTACTTAGTGATGGATGGATATCAGTCTTTAGAAAACGTCAAGGCAACAAAAAGACATTGTACGAATTATCGTACAAAGGAAAGCGAATGATTTCTTCTGTATATAAGAAACTTAATGGTGAGGAGATACCGATGAGTGAATCAGCCAACCCTATGTTCGCTAAGAACGTGTCATTTTCCGATAAGGTCTATCGTAATATGATTGTCCGTATGAACAAGTACATTAGAGAACAACGACAACATCATTTTCAGAAATGATGGTATACGGCTCGTTCTCAATCAACATTGTAAACCCTGCTCGCTTGTCGTAGTATATCTCATCATTCTCCTTAATGACCTCTACTGTACTTCCCGGCTTAATTACTAAACCCTTCTTATATCGCATCTGATTTGCATCCTCTGCTGATAACAACAACCCCGAGGAGGTTTTTATTTCCTCCTCGATTGTTTTAATTACTATGTATTTCCCTATTGGTTTCATTTCTCTTCGTAGCTTCGTGCCATTGTAATAATGGCGTTAGTGGATAGAATAGTTACCGCAACTGATACAGCATTCTGTAGTGCGTTCTTAGTTACCTTCAATGGGTCAATAACACCCATCTTGTACATATCACCAAACTCACCTGTCTTAGCATTGTATCCGTAGCTTACACCATTGTCTTCAACTATTGTCTCTACAACCTTGTCTATATCGCCACCTGCATTTCTTATAATCTGATTGAACGGCTCTCTTAATGCGTTCTCCATTATGTTAGCAGCATCCAAATTGTATGGTCTAGTATCATCATCGAAATTCCAAATCATCTTACCTATCCCCCATAACGCTATTCCACCTCCGGGTAATATACCTTCCTCAAGTGCTGAACGTACTGCACAGACAGCATCATCAATCCTGTCATACAGCTCCTTCTGCTCAAGGTCTGTCTTGCCACCTGCATATATCACACCTATACCACCTGTAAGTGATGCGATACGGGATAGTATAAACTCCTTGTCCTCTTTTTTATTTGTGTTCTTGTGCTGCTCCCATAGCTGCTCAACCCTCTCATCAATCACCTCACTATGCGTGTCCTCATCCTTGATAATAATAGTTGACTTATCTGCTGCAATAATCTTAGCTGCGTGACCTAGGTCCGCCATCGTCATAATGCTCAAGTCATCACCTGTCTTCTCAGAGAAGTATGTCGCACCTACCGAGATAGCTATGTCCTGCATCAGCTCGTGTTGCTTGTAACCAAAGTTAGGTGGCTGCACCACACATACCTTCAAGTTACTCTTCATAACATTCGCTGCGAGTGTGTTAAGCACGTTACTAGAGCAAGGTGCTATAATCAATAACTTCTTGTTCTCCTGTATGATTGGTTTAAGTATACTCTCTATGTTTAGTATGTTCGCTATCTCAGCATCACTAACCAATACATATGTATCTTCCAATATACATTCATCCTTCTTTTGGTCGTTAATGAATAACGGACTAGAGTACCCTCTATCGACTTTTATACCTCTAGTGGACTCATAGTATGTCTCAGATGTCTGCGACCTATCTACGGTCACTATACCATTCTCTCCAACCTCTTTATATACCTCCGCTATTATCTTACCTAACTCCGGGTCGTTGTTTGCAGAAATAGTTGCCACATCTTTGAGGTTTTTCTTTGTAACCTTTTTAGACTTACTCTTCAACTCCTTTACAACATCCTCTGTTATCCTTACCATATCACGAAGTACTTCAGTCTTGTTTGTGTCATCAATAACATCCATACCTGTCAATACCATCTCCTCAGTAAGCACAATAGCTGTTGTCGTTCCATCACCTGCTGATGATGCCGTACGTTCAGAAGCCTCCTTCATCATACGTACAGCTAAGTTCTCTACAGGGTCAATTAAGCTAACTGCCTTAGCTACTGTGACACCATCCTTAGTTACCGTAATGCCGTGTGTGTGATTTGGTGATTCGATTAGTACAGTCTGACCTGACGGTCCTAATGTTGACTTGACTGCACCTGAAATGGTTTTGATACCATTAATAAGTTTGTCTCTTCCCTCCTTGCCGAACTTTAAGTTCTTCGGAGTGTATCCGGATTCATTCATATTAGATTAAATTATTTGCAGCAAATATAATAAAAAACCATTACAATATACAGTTGACGTGCTGACGACTTTTTTTCCCTATATATATATATATTATATACTACTACTACTACTTTCTTAGAATCTCTACAATAAGAGGTAAAGTCGTCAAGTCGTCAGGATGTACAGTATCACTCATTCTTCTCGTCAGAAAGTCGTCATTATTTCGTCAGCTTTCGTCATAAAAAAAGGGATAATCCGAAAATTACCCCTTCTAAACAATTAAAACACAATATAAACAAACTATTTTATAGTCCGAATATTTTTGATTTCATTTCTCCCAATGCAACTCCCTCAGAAAGCATTGCGATTTTTTCCATCCTCTTGATGGCTTTTTTATTTTCAACAGCTTGTTGGATTCCTGTTACTCCATCTTTGTTTTTGTGAAGGTGTCCCTTCAATCTGTTTTTTGAATTAATCATATCTTTTGGTATTTAATGTGTAAACTTAATAAACCTAAGTACAAGATAAACTCTCCGTAGTCAAACTCTTCATCTGCTCCGTAGTAAGAAAAGCCTAACGCAAAACCTATGTGAAGTCTGTTCTGTAAACTTATCTCGTACTGCATATGCAAATATAACATTTTATTAGGTATATAGAACCAACGGGTTCTATGGGGCTCTGACGTTGGCGTGCCTAATAGAAAACTAAAAAATAAAAAAGGGGTGGGGGTAGTGTTTCAGTCGTTGCAGTCGGATTTTTTGGCGATTTAGTCGTGGGCGTGTGCGTGTGTGGGCGTGTATGTGTGTGTACGCATGTTACCTATGGGGGAATGGTGGTACTGCCTATGGTGGTGTGGTGTGGCTTGGTGCTAGTGGTGGGTGGTGGCACTAGCAATAGTGTACTATGATACACAACTTAAGTGCTTGTAAGCGTTTACAATCGCTTGTAAGCGTTTAATATATTTAACAGATAACAAGAGGTGAGGCATAACCCCTTAGACCAATTTCATATGACCTAACAAATCATAGTGAACTTTGACATAAAATCTTGAGATGATATTCTTATCAATTCGATTTAAGGCTATTTAGAGCCGTTTTAAGAGACTTTAGTACCTTTTTGGGGTACTGATACCTAAAAGAAAAGATAATCTAATCGCCTGATAATCAGTCAGTTACAGAGGTGATTTTGTTCAATACTCGTTCAACCCCAATGAAATCAAGGGATGAGGTTATATTAATACATCTAGACCTAATGATATCAATGGATTAGACTACAATTAGACTAACAACAAATGCTCAAATAAATTTTTTCTCGCTGATTATCAGTGAGTTACAAATTATTTTCGTTTAATATTAGTTTATTCCAATTTTAATTTATAATCTTTGTAAACCAAATCGCAAGGAGGTATGTCTCCAAAATTGACAGATTAGGTGCTAACAGACTGATAATCAAGCAGTTACAGAGTTTAACTCAACGTAACTAACTGATAATCAGCCACTTACAAGGTATGATGTTGGAATACATCGAGGCGTACACAATCGCAGTAACTTGTAAGGGATAGTTCTTTGACATATTGATACAAAGCTAGTGAGAAACCTACCCTAAACGTACATAGTACGATGCAGTAAGGATGGACAGAAGAGTTAGGATGGAATCTTGGGTTGGATATACGAACACGAACGTATAACGATATGCACCGCAGTCGAGTATCAATAATGAAGGGATTTGCACCGAATTGCAAACTAAAAACACCAAAGAAATTAAGCCCATTCTGCTAGACGGAATGGGCTTTTGGTGGTATAAAACAATAACACAATGAATAATTTAACACAACAAGAAGTAAACTTCTTAAACAAAAAAGTAGTAAAGTCTAACCTAAAATTAGCAGAGTTTAGCAAGAAATCAAAGTCAGCATCTGACTACAAAATAGAGGCGATGAAACGCACTATTGCGGAGTATAGATTGGTTGCACAAGGTTGCGATTGGTTGCAGTCAAAGGAAGGTAAAGCATTGCGTAAGGAGTGTGGAGTATTTGAGACTAAGGTTGAGTATGGTCAAAAGCTATACAATATCGGTCAATCAATGATTAGCCGAGTACACAAGTTTGGTAATATTGAGCAGTCATTCTTCGATGCATACCTTGAGTTTGGTAAGACCTGTCCAAGAAGATTCACACTAGATATCAAGCAAATACTGAAAGTGTATGTAGTCCTTGAGAACGATGGCGATAACTATAGTGCAGAGTTGATATGCGATGTCTTCAAAGCGTGGGAGACCAAAGATGAGGAAGAGCCAACACAAGAGCCAAGCGAAGAGCCAAGCGAAGAGCCAAGCGAAGAAGGTGAAGATTTAGCTACCTTGTTTAGTCTGAAGGCTAATGGTCAATGGTTCATCCACGATTCAGTAGACAACAAAGAGATGGCTGAAAGATTAATAAAAATAGCCAATCAGATACAATCATAAAAAGTGTACCATAGTACACACTATCATCTTGCCCCATATCGTAACTGATATGGGGTTAAGGTGGTAAAAAAAACAATAACATTATGAAGTTAGTTAAAAAATTAGATTACGAGACATTTGAAAACATCATTGTAACTGCTCTTGAGGGTGGTAGTAACTATTGGTATATGCTAGGTGACATAAAAGGTTGCCCATTGCCCAATGAGATGCCCGAAAAATATTATGCACCATCAGAACGTATAGCATACGGATTATGGCACAACAAAAATGCAAGGGTAAAGATATATGATTCAGAGAATCAAGAAGAGTTGTTAGGTATGCTAACATACGATAGTGTGAGAGAGAGAATGCAATTAGCTACTGAAGATTATTTGAGTGAGTTAGAGGCAATGATTAGTGGAGATTTTGATGCGTGGACAGCAGACACATTGTTTCAAGTATTAGTAATGGGAGAAGTAGTATTTGGATAAAATTATGAGAGAAACAATTTTAAAAGTCGTAGCAGTAAGCTATGCAATTATGACAATGATGCTAGTATGCATCTCACGAATAGATTTAGCTTGTATCTTCGGTCTAGTATCAATGATATCAGCATTAGAGTTAACACACATAAAGATTAAAAAATGAATAGAAGAATTGAAGAATGGGATAGAATAAGCTATCCCTACAAGCTAATGTACAAACGCAATGAGATAACTAACAAGTTGGACATTGTGAAGGTGTACTACAACGAACAAGGAGAATTTACCCACTATGATATAGTTGGGAGAGGTTAACAATTAAAACAATATAATTAGAAAAATGAATAGAGATAAACACATATGGGAAGGTTGGACAGTCGGAGATTTTATTGATGACATCGAACCAAGTTTTAGAATGATACAAAACAATCATATACCAACAATATTTGAAGGTTTTAAATCTAAGCAAGAATTAAAGCAATGGGTTAAAAATATGCAACCCTACTATAAAAAGCATATACCCGAAGTATACAAATACTTTTTAAGCAAAACAAATCTTTAACAAATACAATAAACAATAACACAATGAGTAAAACAGATTTTATTTACGACAAGATTAATGATGCAGTCATTGAAGGATTAAAGAAGGATGGTTTGAGTTGGTTCAAGCCATTCGGAGAGGGTGAGCAGATGTTCCCAATAAACTATGTCAGCAAACGCAGGTACAATGGGTTTAACATCTTCCTACTCAACGCAAAGATGAGAGAGAAGGGTTACGAGTATAACCAATGGTTGAGTTTCAAAGCAATAGCCAACAATGGCGGTAAGGTTAAGAAGGGTGAGAAGTCAACTGAAGTGTACCTATGGAGTATGAGTTGGTTGGACAATAAGACCAAGAATTTCATCAAGGATAGCAAAGAGGTAAACATCAACGAGAAGTTTGAAGGTATATTTAGATACAAGAAAATATTCTCAATCAAATACTATAGGGTATTCAATGTCGAGCAATGCGAGGGTATTGTACCGATTGGTGCAGATGAGCCGAAGGTAGAGAAGACCGAGAACAATCCAATAGAGGTAGCAGAGAGTGTGGTCAAGCGATACCTTGAGAATGAGCCGAAGTTTAAAATAGTACACGCAGAGAGTGGTAGAGCATACTACAATGTGATAAGAGACTTTGTCAACGTACCAAAGATTGAAGGCTTTACTGATTCAGATTCATACTACAAGGTATTGTTTCACGAGTTGGCACATAGCACAGGTCACGAGGATAGACTTAACCGAAAGTCATTGACAAAGGTTATGAATTGGGGCGATGAGACATACGCAAAGGAAGAGTTGGTTGCAGAGATAAGTAGTATGTATATGGTTGGGTTGCTTGGACTCGAGCCACATATAACCAATAGCCAAGCATATATACAAGGGTGGTGTAAGCATCTAAAAGACAAACCAAAGGAGTGTGTGTTTGCGATGCAACAAGCTACCAAAGTAGTGGACTATCTACAACGATAAAAAGTGTACTATAGTACACACAAACTATCATCTTGCCCCATACTGCTAGTCGGTGTGGGGTTGAGGTGGTAAAAAACAATTAAACAATTATAATTATGAAACAAGAAAAAATGAACAAAACCGAAAGGGCTAAAAAAATCTTAAAAGAGATTAGGAGACGAATGTGGGCAATGGAAACATTAAGTGATGGTTCTATAATGTCAAACAAAACTTTTGTAGCTATGATGAAATCAATGCCTCATATAGCAGAGAAGTGGCACATTCTTGAGGATAGAGAACATATGATTGAAAGATTTATTGTACGCAATAACTAGCCCATCATCTTGCCCCATAGCAGAGACGCTATGGGGTTGAGGTGGTAGAACAATTTAATAAAAACAATTATGAAATTTAACGATTTAAAATTTAAACAATTAGAAAATGGTGTGGGTGCTACCCATACATTTGACAATGGAACTACGATTAGCGTTCAAGCATCAGAGAATCACTACTGCTATCCAAAAGAAAATCTAAATTCAAAAAATGATTATTCATCTTTTGAGGTAGCCGTATTTGATATCGATAATGAGTTTGTAACAAAAGACTACATCAAAGATGCAGATGACGATGTATTCGGATGGGCAAAGCGATACGACATTGAAAACCTAATGGATTTGATATTAACTAAAATACGAGAGGGTAATCAGTTAGAAAAAGGTTTGACGTATGCAGTAGATAATAAATTCATTACGATGAGTCAAGCATTTGAAATTATAAGAAACATTAA
>Ga0213865_10000410_pt1 | contig 29081 bp, 29 predicted proteins | sample PICome_6_FD_160100 | JGI IMG/M metagenome (GOLD analysis project Ga0213865, IMG submission 160100) | Coastal seawater microbial communities near Pivers Island, North Carolina, United States - PICO282 | ecosystem: Environmental > Aquatic > Marine > Coastal | place: USA: North Carolina...
CTAAGGAGCGCGGCAACGCGTGAGTGCCCACCGGGCCCTACCCCTTCGGGGGTGGGGCTCACCTCACGCCCCCGGACGGCGTGGTCACCCCGAGAGAACCAACGGGTGGCGATCGCCGGGAGGTACGCCCACCGCCTGTAAGGGTGGGATAGGCCGCGAGCATACTGGACAAGCCCGCGACTGATTTACCGTCCCACCCCGCCCCCGGACTTAGACGCCGGGGCGGGGTGCCTTACAACCAAGGGACCAGCGCAGAACCTTACAGTCAACCCTCATCCAGGCCTAGTCTTAGCCGGCAGGGCCTTGAGGCGACTAATAGGAAGGTGCCGAAACGGCATCAGCGAACGATAGTCAATCCCTGACCACACAAAAATGAGCTTGTCTCTTTCGCAATTTTCCTCCCCTGCGGGTCAGAAAATACCAGCTACAGGACCAGCCTCGTGCGAGAGCACTCTTTGGTTGTATTCAATTTCGAGTTACGTATATGCATAGTGGTTTCACTACAACCGTAGTTGTGAGCCGCAACGACTTGCATTATGATATGGTATTGCATTGGAGCCTCCGGCACCAATGCAATACCTTGCACTATAGGAAAGTATCTGACTGGAGAAAACGTTCCGGGAACAACAGCTGTGCAGTTACTGGTAAACGTGATCACTAAACCTGGGCCCTCCGGGATAACATCACTAAACGAATACCTGCGCGCCGGCGACGTCGTTCTTTTATTCTAACTCGAGCTCGGTGAGCTCAGAATATATTAGTTCCGCGGTTAACATGCAAGGTGTACCTCGTGTTATCACCTGGTGGGTACCTCCGGCAGGCAGCTCAGTACCGACGGAGCTCCGCCTGCGCACGTCCGAATATTATTCTTATTTCGCACTACGCATTTCGTAACTCAGAGAAGTCAACTATCCTCACCGGCTAGAGGCTACTAGACTACTCAACTCTACGGGGGTCCGGGGCGGTTCATTCCGCTTCGGGCCCCCATTTTTCCTCAACTTTTAGCACTTGACACAATGGACACACAGACAGTCAAAGAGTGGTTCGCCACCCTCGCTCGTCCAGAGCAGACAGAGCTGCTACAAGATCTTAGGCGTCTTGTTCCTGCAGCACCCCAGAAGGCTTTAGGTCCTACGGGCTTTGCGGTACGTAAGAAGAGCTCTAAGGACTGCTCGGGCTGGCAACGTATGTTCCTACTCGGCACGGGTGCCTCCAAGCTGACTAAGCTGGAGACGCCGGTGGCCTGGAGCGGATACTCGTTTGACCAGGCCGCTACTAATACGCACGGCGGTATCGTCCTGTCCCGCTCGGATACGCTCATGTGTCCGGCCAAGGGATCTCTGGACCAGCCTGCCCTGGATCTGCTGGACGCCATTCCAACCGAGGCGTGGCACCCGCAGGGCTGGAGTATGCAGTTGAGTAACCTTAGCAAGCATATCTCCATGCGCAACAAGGACAAGTTCTCGCGTATCTATCTGGACGAGGCCACAGGCCAGCTCCTGATGGGTGCGCCGTACTATCCGAACACCCAGTCCACGCGCTACTGGCTCAGTGCCCAGCCGTGGCAGCGACTGCTATACACCCTCAAGGTGAGTGGCAGCAGCGCAACGCGTCTCTTCAATCACGAGGGGACCAAGTATCTAGGCATCGTTGATGCCTTCCATCTAGCAATCATTCCCATTGAGGTTAATCATGCCGAGAACCAAGAAACGCAAACAGGGCCTAGTGGCCAAGCTTAACAGCAAGTCATTCTCGTCGCAGAAGGATGCGGCAGTAGTCCTGAGCCTTCGGGCGCAGCTGCCTAAGGATCCCAGCGCCGAAAACATGGCCGGAACTATCCCGGACTACATTTCCCGAAACCTGACCGCGGACAGCTTCGCGGGTATCCCCAGCGCAGGCGAGGATGTGCGCCTCTCAGTAGAAGACACGTCTGATGTTGAGCGTATGGCCATCGAGCGTACCGTTCCCTTGGGCGTCATCAACCTGGGCAACGTTGCAGACAGCCGATGGATTCTCAGGAGGTTCTTGAGTGCCCTGCACCTGGATCACCTCAAGCTGGAGAAGCAGCTGTACGATCGCATGTACCTGCTCGTCCAGTCGCACGTAGCGAACGGGCCGGTTGAGTACGAATCCCGCACCTCGTTCGGCAGTAAGGTCTGCCGAGTGTGGGACTTCCTGGGAGGCATGACCAAGATCGTAGATGGGGTGCGGAAGCCCCTCACTGCGATTCTACGCGATAGCCTCATCAACAATGAAGGGTCTCGGGCGGCTCGGGAAATGTGGGCATTGCTCCTGGTTGCGATAACGCCCCTGCGCGGGTGTACAGCGATGGGTAGGGTCACGATCTTCCGAAGCCGACCGATCAAGGTTCGGTCTGTGAAGTCGTCGATCGAGTCGGCAGCGGCGCAGCTGGCCTCCATCCGAGTTGCCAAGATCAACACCCTGCATACTGAGGACGATCAGTACGCTAAGCTGTCAGTTGCCCCGATGGAGCTTTTGGCTGAAAGTGTGTTCCAGACGTCAGCCCGGGCGTGGATGTACCAACCGACGCCATGCACTACCATTAGCGCGACTAAGGCAGCACTGACTCGGATGAACAAGGCGGATCCTAGGCGCACGCGCCTGGGGATCGTCTTCTATGGGGCCACATCAGGGCCCCACGGCTCCCCGAGCAGCGACGACTGCGCGGAAGTACTGGTCTCACCCCACAAGGCGTTGATCAGGTTTGCGTCTATGCTGTACGAGGTCTCGACGCCCTACCGAGCGTTCGGCTGCGCAGATCCCAAGGCACTCCTGATTCCGCTACTGGAGAGGGACCCGAAGAGTCTGGGGATGGACGAAGTGATCCGGGCGGTGGACCGCATCTGGCCTAACCGCGGTACGATGCTCAGTAACCAGCACGGTAACTACTCCCTGAGGGACGGCTGCTTCCGCTGGCACGTGATTCCTATTCAGCACGCCAGGCACACGACATAACGGTGCCATTGGTGATGCAGGAAGAACCGTAGTTGAGAGCCATGCTTTAGTTCCCTATCCCGAGCTGTCTATCTAACCCCGTAGGTGCTTCAGGAAGCATTCGCGGAGCCCGGCGCCCATCGCCGGGGTGGAGCGAGATAGCACTGAAGCATGGCTGAACTATCAAAAGCGATGAACTCGTGTGAGTGAGTCGTTCAGATAGTGTCAGCCATGCTTTAGCTTTCTATTCGATGGTCTGCTATCACCTAGTGGAGTCATTTAGTGGAAAGTATACACATCGTTTTCAAACCTGTCAACAACTATCACGAAAGAATTTGAGACCATCCAGTCCGCTGCCTCCACCCTCCCCTCCCGCTGGGAGGCGACGGTCCGGGCGGAGGGTGGTGCGCCTACGGCATATACTCTATCTGATGGCTCACCTATGAACAGAAGAAGAAACAAATCACCGCTGGATCTGCCTCAATCTGATAAGTATCAGGAGCAGACCAAGTGGTCAAAGAAACGAGACGATCGGGAAGCCCGCAGGGCGGCCAAGAGACCTCAGGCACAACCCGGCAAGGAACTGGTATCGGGATGGAAGTTGGCCAACTGGGTCACCTTCTTCGATACCTTCCACCGGGAATTTGAGCTAGGCGCTGGCTATTGGGATAACTCAAATCCCTACCAGCGCAAGGCAGTCGTTAAGACCTACGTAGAGCGGGGCCTCGATGCCCTAGGCAATGCGTCCAGCCTCCTGGAGGCTACGCTCAACATCATGGTATCCTGGGAGGACGAGGAAGAATTCCCATTTTATCATAGACGTCCGAGCACTTTCAGTTTACCATACATCTCACAAGCATGGGATGCGTATAAGCAGGCTGTGACGAGGAACCCTATCCTTCGTAACAACCTGCGTAACGTATCCGAGAAGTTCACCGAACGGATCAACAAGTTCTTTGGGGACGAGGACAGCTGTGCTTGGCTGGAGCAATCCGCGGCCTTCGGCAACAAGTCCTCCCACAAGACTGAGATCAACGAGGATGACCTTCTCACGGGCTCGGGCCCGGCACCGAACAAACTCAGCCCTTCCCCCGAGAAAGGGGCTGGCAACCTAGATCTAGATAATCTCATCTGAACATGACCGATATCACTGAAAACGTCGAGCTGTCCACGTACGCCGTGGGCGACGAGACCTACAAAGTTGGAGATGTCATCCAACTTCCTGAAGACATTCAGACCCTAATCACTTCCTACAAAGCCGCAGGTGATTCCGCCGAGGGTAGCCTGATTGGGCTTTACCGCGATCTACTCCTCGGGCATGAGGCGTCGTATGACACCACCGCTGGTGAAGAGTACTTCCTGGTTTACCAGGCCCACGAGGGCGCCCGACGGGATCTCATGGGTCAGATCAACCGGGCCATGTACAAGCACTTCGGTGGATTCGTCCCCACACAGCTGAACTTCGACGAGGGCACCGCCACCGTCCGTGAGCTTCAGCCCGGAGAGACCGTTGCTCTAGACGATGAGCAGATCTCTATGGAGCTGAACATTGAGCAGGTAGGTAAGCACCTAGTAAATCTGCTCAAGGGTGTCGACGCTGCCAACATCGACTTCAACTACAAGGAGTGGTCTGCTGCAGGATCTATGGTGCTGGAAGGGCAGCACGCAGAGGAACTGGAGCTGGCAGCGCTGCCTACCACGAAAGAGGAACTTCAGGCTCTTCCTATCTATCGGCAGCGCGTGGAGTCCTTCAAGGACCTGACTCCCACCACCATGCTCCCGTACATGCTTCTGGCTACGGGCGGAACTACGACGCGCGTTACTGGCTTCGCGCCTAACCCGAACCTTTCGAGTGAAGCCGTAGGTAACGCGTTTGGCTCACTGCTCGCTCCGATGGATGCCACTAAGCAGACCCTGTCAGTGAATCTGTTCACCGACGTTGAGCAGGATGATGAGGGTGCCCCCAAGATGGTGTTTAACCTCATGTTCGTGTTTGTGAGCCCTGACGACACTCAGATGATTAACTCTCGCTACGACGTCACGGCTGACGGCCTCGTCTTCCGTGAAGTCTGGACCAACGAAGACATCAAGGCGAAGCAGGAAGCTGACGCCGAATCTGTCCCCGCCTGAGCGTAGAGTTTGGGCCACGAAACGCACCTTAGGGTTTATCCTCCTAGGGTGCGTTTCTTTGTGTGTATCCTTGACTCCTCGTGTCAGCCGTGTTACTATGCGACGCTGCACTTAGCCCCAACCAATCTATGCCGTATCGTCGACCTAGAATGGGAAAACCAATGCCTCGCGAGAGGTGGATGTCTAACCAGGCAGGCTTTTCCCCAGCACTCTCCAGCCTCCTGCAGAGGTTTGGTGATTCTGAAATTACGAACCAAGAAGAGGCTAACGTCCTGCGCGGCGTGGCTTCGAGTAACATCTGGTGCCTACCTTATTACGACAATGTCTCGGACGTGGAGAACCTGACCAAGGTCTCCCGAGCCTTGTACAAGATCGTGGAGGTCTGCCGCCTGTACGGGCACAGCGTTGTGGTGGTTCCGACCATTCACTTCAACCGAGTGGCCTACGCTACCAACCCGTGGATCAACTCCGGTAACTACATTGAAGCTGTCGTCAAGACGGACCTTGTGATTGCTGAAGGGGTCTACCCGGACAAGAACGACAACCTAGAGGATTGGAAAATGCTGGAGCTAGCGTTCTCCCGCCGGGCAACTGGTAAGAACAAGCCTAGTATCTTCCTCGACACTGGGTTCAAGAACCTTCCCGTGGTTGGGCAGGCAATGGCGGCTAAGGCCGTGCAGGATCAACTTGATCAGGAGGAGCGCGATGCTGAGTCCTGAGAAGCAGTTCTTCACGAAGCTTATCCGTAGTAAGGATACTAAGATGTTCCAGCAGCTGTCCCGTAAGGGCCTGCGCGAGGAGCTCTTCGGTACGCCCTACCAGCCTGTCCTAGGGTACGTCAAGGATTACCTTCTCCGCTACGACCAGCTTCCTTCCGAGGCCGAGACTGCTGAGAAGTTTTCCGACATGCGTACACTCATCTTCTCGCAAGATACTCCCGATGCCGCGTTGGCGGCTATCTACGATAACATCCTGTCCGTGTCGCTCAAGGCTGAGCTGCACGATACGCTGGTTGAGATTGCTGAGTCAATGCAGGGCGAGGGGTACGATCCCTTCAACGTACTGCAGGCGGTTCAGAAGCACTCCAGCTCCCTGGCGGCTAAGTTCTCCATGGGGCAGGCTGAAATCTCTACCTTCGCCGAAGCGGCACCTAATCTACTCGATCAGCTTGAGGGACGGGTTGAGCTCAGTAAGGGCGCACCCGCCTCTCTTCTGTTTGTTGAGGATCAGTCCCGTGGCTGGCAGCCTGCCGAGCTGACGACTATCGCAGCCCGGTCGGGTGTGGGTAAGACGTGGATGCTACTGCTTAACGCAGTCACAATCGCTACAGGCAACCCGTTCCACTTCTATGATGAGCTGACCCTTCCTGAGGATTGTGTCATGCCTAGCAAGGAGCAACGGAATGAACGTCGCGGTAAGGTCCTCATCCTGAGTCTAGAAATGCCTGCTGTCGCTATTATGCGACGTCTTGCCTGCCTTCTGGCGCGGGTCAGCTATGCCCGCTACACGGCGGGTGAACTTACTCCTGTCGAGAAGCAGAAAATGCAGCAGGTGCTTACGTACCTCTCAGACGATGCGGACGGTAACCGTACAGGCTCAATGCTTAAAGTCATTGGACCTGATACGGCACACACGCCTGAGGCCATCCACGCAGCAGCAGCCGAGTTCGGTGCTGACGTGGTGATGGTTGACGGTTTCTACCTAATGCCCGGTCCCGGCGAAAAGCGCTGGGAGAAAGTCGAGGCAAACATGCAGCAACTCCGGCTGCATTCTCTCCAATCCGGTCGTCACTATATGCTGGCGACACAGCTCAACAAACAGGCCAAGACCCTCGAATCTACGGACCTTGATGCGCTGTCCTTCTCAGCGAGTATTGGCCACGACTCGAACAACATTTTTGGCCTAGTGCAAACCAAAAACGACGCGAGCTCGAATATCCTATACGTTACCTCCATGAAGATGCGTGACGGTGTTCCGGGGCTTGAGTACGTTTACCACTGGGACCACCAAGAAGGACTTTACACCCAACAAGGTCTAGCCGCAGATGATTCTTTCGAGGACAACCTAGGCTTCTAACCACACCACATTTGATATGACTGAACTGAAACTATCTCCCGACTTCGTGGCCAAATACAACGGCTACCAGATCCCGTGGGGACCCCTGGGTTACGTAACATACAAACGTACATACGCCCGTCCGGTTATCCCTGAGACCGTGGCTCACATTGAAGGGTATCAGAAGCAGCTTGACGGCTGGCGCCAATACGTCGGTGACTCCAACGCACACTTCCGTACGGAGGAGTGGTGGGAGACTACCGAGCGCTGCGTCAACTGGGTCCTGGCTGAGGCCAAGGGCGCCATCAGCATCGAGGAGGGCGAGAAGCTCTTCGACGACGTTATGAACCTTCGCTGCTCGTTTGCAGGTCGCGGCCTGTGGCAGTATGGAACAGACACCGTTAAGAACATCGGAGCGGCGTCCCTGAACAACTGCTACGCGGTCAACGTTGACTCCCTGGACGCGTTCCTCTTCACCTTCGACATGCTTATGCTTGGCGGCGGTGTTGGGTTCAACATTCAGAAGGAGAACGTCTACTCGCTGCCGAAGGTCAAGGGTGGCTCCGTCGTGCGTAAGGAATCGAACGACGCGGAGTTCATTGTGCCTGACAGCCGCGAGGGCTGGATCGAGCTTCTTCGCCGAGTCCTTGACGTGTACTTCACGGACCAGAAGAGCCTGACCTACTCGACCGTCTGCATCCGTCCGCAGGGATCTCCGATCGCCGGGTTCGGTGGTACGGCCTCCGGACCGGGTCCGCTTTGCACGGGTATTGAGCAGATTTGCCAGGTCCTGAACTCCCGGGCCGGTAAGAAGCTCCGCCCCATGGATTGCCTGGACATCATGAACATCATTGGCAGCATCGTTGTTGCTGGTAACGTTCGCCGTAGTGCCGAGCTGGCCCTGGGTGACTTCGAGGACACGCACTTTCTTCTTGCGAAGCGCTTCGACCTCTCCACCCCGGTCCCGAACTGGCGCTCGATGTCTAACAACTCCGTGGCGTGCAGTGTCTTCGACCACCTGCCCAACGCGTTCTGGAAGACGTACGACGTCGGTGGCGAGCCCTACGGGCTGGTCAACCTGAACCTCATGCGTCAGAAGGGCCGCCTCAAGGACAACCACCGTAAGGACAAGGACGTGATCGGTACGAACCCCTGTGCCGAGATCTCCCTTGAGTCTGGTGAGTCCTGCAACCTCGCCGAGATCTACCTCCCGAACATCGAGTCGGAGAAGCAGTTCATCGACGTGGCCACCCGTATCTGGAAAGTCTGCAAGGTTGTCTCCTGCGTGCCGCACCACTGGCCCTTCGCAGCTGAGATTATCGAGAAGAACCACCGGACGGGACTGGGCATCACTGGCGTTCTGCAGAGTGGCCTTGATCTTGAGAAGACCCTGGACGCAGGCTACGAGGCCCTGGAGCAGACTGACAAAGACTTCAGCGCTGCCCTGACTCAGAGCCTGGGTCGTAAGATCGGAACCAGCATCAAGCTGACGACGGTCAAGCCCAGCGGTACGCTCAGCCTCTTGGCTGGTGTGTCGTCAGGCATCCACCCCGAGTACTCGGAGTACTACATCCGTCGTATCCGGATTGCCGCTAACAGCCCCATCGTGGAGGCCTCCCGCAAGGCAGGCTATCAGGTCGAGCAGGTTCTGCGCTTCGATGGAAGCAAGGACCCCAGCACCTACGTCGTTGAGTTCCCGTGCAAGGCCCGTGAGGGTTCCAAGCTCGCGAAAGACATGACGGCCCTTGAGCAGCTGGAAGTGTGCAAGATGGTACAGACCTACTGGTCGGACAACTCTGTCTCGGTCACGGTCTACTACCGCAAGGAAGAGCTCGACGCCATCAAGGAGTGGCTGGCCGAGAACTACGACAACTCCCTCAAGTCGGTGTCGTTCCTGCAGCATAGTGAGCATGGCTTTGTCCAGGCTCCACTGGAGGAGATCGACGAGAAGGAGTACGAGCGGCGCGCTAAGGGCCTGACCGCACTTGACCTGTCATCATCTCACGATGAGATGTATGATGATGGGTGTGCCACAGGTGCGTGCCCAGTGAGGTAGCAAGTCCCCTAAAGTAAGGGTGCCCCTTCGGGGGCACCCGACAGTCCCCAATAGGTCACAATGGCATTTATCTCTAAATTCTGTATCGAGTACCGCAGCACTCACTGGATTCTCCGTGATAACCTCTGTTATCGTGGTAAGTACGAAGTGATTGTGGCGCGTCAAGGATTTCGGACTGACCTAAGGTCCCTTCCCTGGCTAGCTGGCTGGCTAATCCCTGGCCAACACTTTCAGTCCGCGGCAGCGGTGCTTCACGCCTACTGCTACGTGCGGCTTCCTCTGGTCCTGGTGGACCGCCTCAGCAAGCCCAAGAAGAACATGCAGTCCTTGCGTCCCATAACGCGCAAGGAGTCTGACGGTCTACTTCGTAGGGCTTTGATAGAGGCAGGCCTTAGCCGCTGGCGAGCTAACGCAGTGTACCTGCTCTGCAGGGCGCTGGGTGGTGAGTATTGGCGGCGAGCTCGCGCAGCGAGGCCCGCATGAATGAGGATCAGATCTACTCGGTCATCGAGCAGATCCCTGACGTCGGACTAATCACACGCTCGGGTGACTGGCACTTGGCGTTCAAGTGCTTCATGGGTCACCGTCACGCTAAGGGCTATGACTCTAGCCCATCTATGACGGTGTCGTTCGATACTCCCGCCCCCTGGGTCGAGTGCTTCTCCTGCGGGTACAAGCGACCGCTGGAGCAGGCCCTGTTCGACCTATCAAGCGAGGGTAGGCTTCCTGCGACGGTGCCGCTTGAGTACCGTCAGATGAAGCTGAACAGCCCCATTGTTATTCCGAAGTCAGCGGGTCCTACCCTGACTGACTACTCTATACCCCTGAAAGATCTTCTTGAGAACGCGTACCCTCCTGAGATGGTTTCGTTTCTAAAAACCAAGGGGATCACTGAGAAGGTGGCCCGGACGTTCCGTATGGCATACGTTCCCCCGGGTCACTCTGACGAATGGATGGGCGAGGATCGAGAAGGTAACCCTAGGGTCTCTAAGACTCCAGGCATTCTGCTTCCGATCTTCTCCCAAGTTGACGACTCGTGGATCTGCACAGGTGCCCAACTTCGATACCTCGAAGGTAACTTTCGGTACTTTGCGCTTTACAAATTCAATGCAAGTCGTAGACTGTTTGGCGAGCAAGTGCTCAGTACGTCTAAAGGTAAGGACGTGTTCCTCGTTGAGGGACCGTTCGACGCAGCCCACATCTGCTCTGAGGGAGTGCGGTCTGTCGGACTACTGGGAACTTCCCTAAACAAACACAAAGCCCTCCTTCTGGCAGCTGCCGAGCCCAAAATGGTCCACATCCTACTGGACCCGGATAAGGCAGGTTCCATTGGATCTAAGAAGGCCGAGGCTATACTAAGGGAGTACGGGATACCGTACACTCCGCATCAAGCTTACAAAGATCCCAAACAATATACACTCTCTAACCTAAAGGAACTTATTCAATGAGCCTCTTTGACACTAACGACGATAACACCCAGGCCCAGGGCGGCCTTTCCATCCTCAACCGACTTCGTGGTCAGGTTGACAGCGGCGGGAACCAGCAGCGCGGTGGCGGCTGGGGTGACATTTGGGCCGCACGTGGCGGCTTCAACTTCTCGCTCAAGAAGGGCGAAGAAGCCAAGATCGTCTTCCTCGAAGACATCCGCATCTTCGTGGCAACCCCGATCCTGACTGGTTGGGTTAACACTGGCAGCTTCTCGTTCCCGAAGATCGAGTACCTTCGTAGCGCTTCCTACGACGAGGTAGGTGAGCCGACCGGTGAGATTGACCTGGTGAGCCAGGTGACTGGTATGCGTCCGACCCTGATCGGCGTTGCCCCCATCCTTGACCTGCGTCCCTTCACCACGAAGGACGGCAAGGAGTTCAAGTACTCGGTGCGCCCGCTGCTCATCAAGACGGACAGCGTGCTCAACCAGCTGCAGACGATTGCTAAGCACAGCAACCGTACCCTGCAGAACGCGCTGATGACTGTCAGCCGCTCGGCCACGGACGACAAGTCCCCCGGTGCGGGTGACACCTGGTTTCTAAAGCAGTACATGGAGGACGCTGAGCTTATGCAGCAGATCCCGGACCTTGCTGAGATCCGTGACAAGTGTGACGTTGACGCTGGCTACCCGCGCCCGGACGCTGTCCTGGCTAAGGAGCTTCTGGGCCTGCACGCCAACGTGGTGCGCAAGAACCAGGACAAGAAGGCTATCGCCATCGAGCGCTTCAACGAGAGTGCCTGGAACGACCTTAACGGTGCCCCGGCGCCGACGGATGCTCCGGTCTCCCAGGACGTGGCTTCCGCCGCTGTGGATCAGTTCGAAGGTCTTGAGGACCTGACCCCCGCTGCCCCGGCCGCTCCCGCCAACGAAGGCGGGTTCGACCTTGGTGACCTCGACGACGTCCTCGGCTGATTCATACTACCGTGGACTCACTTGAAGAAGTGGTCGCGGACGTGGTTCAGTCGAAAGTGTTCGGCTGGGACCTTGAGTGTGAATCAATGACTAGTAACCCGAACGGTGCGAAGGAACCTTCCACCGCTCGGGTTACCCACATCGCTATTGCTGGCCCTAATAAGGCTGGCTGCTGGGACGTTAGTCCCGAGTCGATGGAGTCTCTGGTCAACATGCTCACTAATCCCGGTCTGTACGCATTCGTCTTCAACGCGCCGTACGACCACAAGGTACTGCACCTCCGTGGGCACCTGAACCATAAAGATATCAGGGCCAGGGTGGTTGACCTCATCGGTCTCATGTGGCTGATCGACGAGGAGGATAAGCGGGATCTGAAGTATTCCGTAAAGAAGTATCTCCGTATCAAGATGACGGAGTACAAGGATGTGACCGAGAATAACACTTGGGCTAAGAAGCTCAACCTGATTGAGCAGCAGTTTGCACAGCATGACAAGATCATTAAGGGGTGGACGGCGAAGTCCCCGAAGCGTCCGTACCCGACTTGGGAAGATCCCGCCAAGTCGAAAACGGCTATCCGCAAGGAGCTGCGTGAAGCTGACCCTAGCATGTCGGCAAAGGACGCTAAAGAGATTGCAGAAGGTCTTTTCTCTGAAGATCACCTGACCGAGTACATCACTTGGATCGCGACGTCTCGGGCCAAGGTGCAGGACAAGGTCAACAAGTACAAAGGCAAGATCAACGAGATCATGAAGAAATATGCTCGTGATGATGCGGCCAACCTGTTGAAGCTGTACCGTAAGGCCATTAAGATCGTTCGTGAGGAGAAGACCGAGCACGTCCTTAACGTGGAGATGCAGGTGCGTCTTGAGACTATCGACATGCAGCTGCATGGTATGCCCATCGACGTTGAAGAGTTGGAAAGGATTGGGCAGCCGCTCCGGGAGATCCTGGAGGATCTGGAGAAGCGCGTCTATGATCTGGCGGGTAAGGAGTTCAACATCGGCAGCACGCCTCAGGTACGTGAGCTACTGTTCGAGGATCTGGGGATCACACCCCCGGCTCAAGATATCAGTCGCGACGGACGGGAGATCCCGGGCTTCACCCCTGCGGGTACGAAGCTACTTGAGGAGTACAAGCAGAATGGTGACCCCTGCCTCAAGGTGATTGATGCACGTGATCTGGATACTATCCCGGAGGCACTTCGAGCTTTCCTGGCCTGTGACGTAAAGGTACTGGAGCGCATTGACCACGAGATTGGTCAGGCAATCCTGGACTTCCGTGCAGCTCAGAAGCTCCTGTCTACCTACGTGGATGCTACCCTCGATCGACTGGCGGCTCAGGACGACAACAGCCTACACGGCACGTTCAACTCCTGGGGCACCAAGACCGGACGGTTCGCGTCAAAGGGGCCGAACCTTCAGAACATCCCTAGTAGGGGTAAGGGCTCGGACTATCACCCCGAGCTGCAGAAGGTCGGGCCTAAGATTCGTGAGGCCTTCATTGCACCTGAGCCGGACGAGATCTCCGGCCCTGAAGGCTACTGCCTCCTAGTAACAGACCACAGCCAGATCGAGCTGCGTATCATTGCACACCTGTCAGGTGACCCTAACCTGTGCAAGGTGTACAACGAGCACGTGGTCATGGACGGACTCAACCACTACACGGGTGACGTCCACACCATGACGGCGGAGCAGGTTGGCTGTAAGCGAAAGGAAGCAAAGGCTATTAACTTCGGGTTCAACTACGGTATGGGCCCGGCCAAATACGCTCAGCAGAACCGCGTGTTCATTGAGGGTACGACGGCATATGATATTGAGAAGTGTACTAAGTTCCGTGACGGTTTCTTCAATAGCTATAGTAAGGTGCAGGCTTTGATGAACCACATGGGTGGTCTGTACAGGCAGGGTCAACGTAAGTTCCCGACCCTGGCTGGCCGCTACCGTCACTTCTACTCAGCTGACCGCAACCCTAACGAGTTCCCGCCCACCAAGGGCACCATCCTCAACAGCATGGTCCAGGGCTCCGCGGGTGATCTTCTGAAGCACATCATCTACGTTATTCGTAAGTACGTATATCCCAAGTATCCTGGCCTCGCCCTGATCGGGCAGGTACACGACGAGGTTATCTACGTGCTGCCGAAGAAGTATGAGAAGGAGATTGGTCTGCTGATCAAGTACGCGATGGAGTATCCCTGGTTCCCGATGAAGGTTCCGGTCCTGGCCTCGGCTAAGACCAGCCACTCATGGGGTGCTAAGGATGATGACAACATCCCGGAGATCGGGACGTACTATGCCCAGGTTGATGGCGTGGACCGACTGTTCGATGAGTCCAACTGGGCAGAGTTTGTGAAGGCTGATGAGGAAGGCCGTGTCACCGCTAAAGGTGCTGCGGGTGCCCTCACTGCAGACCAGCTGGCGTGGTGCGGATCTATTATCCCCAGGGATATGCCCGCTAAGCGACCGGTTACCGAGAAGAAAGTTATGAGCCGCGCTCAAATGAAGGAGCTAGGACTAGCATGAAATACTACGGAAAGAAACTCAGGAACGCTATCGTGGATCCTGCTGAACTAGAAGTGCTGCTCTTCAAACAAGCAGCCTTCGCCGCCCTCCGGTCGGGTAACTGCTGCTCCTACAGGGGTCGGTATATTCTGATCTGGTGGGCTGATGGCTATGTCATCAACAAGGCAGACGACCCCGCAGCTTCGGTTTCTTTCCGTAAGAACCAGCTGGGGTCGGCGGTCGACGCGTTTGTCGGTCAGTTCGTCAACGAGGAGAACTGTGACCTGGGCGACGTGCTGTTTCAGCGACGTATGGATGGGGCTGGGGTGCCATGGCGCACCCTGGCCGCCAACACGCCCGTGTCGGATCTACCCGACTTTAAGATGTTTTCGCTAAGGCTCCAGGCAACCCTGGGGGATATGCTCGATGCCGTTACCTATGACCAACAAGCCGAAGAAGAGTCTAACGCCTGAACAGAAGCAGGCGATCCTGGCCCCGACCGACAAGCACTGTAAGGTAACTGCGGTTGCGGGTGCGGGTAAGACCACGGTCCTTGAGCAGCGGGCTCGTTTCCTGCTCAAGAAAGGTATCCAGGGTCAGCTCATCATCACCTTCACCAAGAAGGCGGCGGTGAATCTGCAGAACAGGTTGGGCGAGCTGAATGACAAGATGTTCATCGGCACGTTTCACTCGTTCTGTTATCGCCTGCTCAAGCAGGAGGACACGTCCCTACCGAAACGATTCATCACTGAGGCGGACGAGTTCAAGCTGTACGTGTATGCGTCACAAGCAGCCAAGCGGCGCAAGGTCCGGGTCTCCGCGTCTGAGGTCATTGAGCAAATCAGTCTCCTGTTTAAGCAGGGCCTGGTCCCCGCTCAGTGGCCTAAGGCCAAGGGTAAGACCGCCTTGAACCGTCTAGCAGCCGACGTGTATGCTATGGCTAACAAGGACGGCCTGAGCTTCTTCGAGGAGCTACTTACCAAGACGAGGGATCTCCTTCAAGGAGACCCGACCCTGGTGGCTAAGCTTCAGAAGAGGTTCCCGGTCATCATGGTTGACGAGTTTCAGGACACGGACGATGTCCAGGCTGAGATCCTCAAGCTCATCTGCGGCAGCACCTCCAAGCTGTTCGTGGTGGGCGACTCGGCCCAGTCCATCTACTCGTGGCGGGGATGTAACCCGGCCATCCTAGATAACTTCGAGGGCTACTTCGGTGAGTGCGAGGAGATCGTTCTTGATACGAACTTCCGTAGCAACGACACCATCCTAGGTGCGGCCAACAAGGTCCTGTCCGATATGAAGAGCACCACCCGCATGAGCGGCGTCAAAGGCGAGATCGCCGACGCGTTCCGGGTGCTGCAGTTCGAGGACGAGGCCGAGGAAGCCAAGAGCATTGTGGAGGGGATCTTTGAGGCAAAGCTGTACGACTCTACGGCCATCCTGTATCGAGGTAACTCGCAGTCAGGTCTGATTGAGAGTGAGTTAGCCAGGCACAAGATTCCGTTCTCGGTGTCGGGAAACTCTCGGTCGTTCTTCGACATGCCTGAGATCAAGCCCCTGCTGGCGTACATGAAACTAGCCCTGGACATCAAGGACGTAGACAGCCTCCGGTACATCTGGAACAAGCCGTCGCGTTTCCTCAAGTCCGAGTGGGTAGCTGACAGTGCGGCCAGCGGTGACTCCCTCAGCGCGTTGGAGATCATCCGGGCGGTGGGCAGCAGGAAGCTGGGTACCAACCAGAGAAACGCACTCACCACCCTAGGCCGAGGTCTGGCTGACCTTCGGTCTCGTGAGCGGGCTCCTATTGACGTGATCAAAGCCGTGTACTCCAAGTTCAACTACAAGAAGTACGTGGCCGATCTGGCAGAGCGGTCCTCTAACCGGGACGTGGACGACATCAACTCAGCGGTCAGGCAGTTCGGTAAGATCTGCCGCGACTTCCGTACGATCAAGTCTCTGCTCACGCACGTGGAGTTCACAAAGAATCTACAGAAAGAAGCTAACGAGCGAGGGGAAGGCGTTACAATGAGCACCATCCACTCGTCCAAGGGCCTGGAGTTCCCGATCGTCTACCTGATCGGTGCGGAGGAAGGTATCATTCCGCACGAGAAATCAGATGACTTTAGTGAAGAACAGCGCCTCATGTACGTAGCACTAACCCGAGCCGAGGACGACCTGACTGTCTCGTACTACAAGTCGCCGTCCCGGTACATTAAGAACCTTCTCCCCAAATGAGAGCATACGACACGTTGACCATGAGTCCTCTCGTCGAGGAGCAGTTCATGGCTACCCCTGAAGGGGAGGGGCGCAAGCCCTACCCCATCTACAAACAGCTGGACGGCGGTATGGTTCTGGTTCCTAAAGCCAAGCAGTCCCCCGCCTCCGTGACCTTCAAGCCCAAGAAGGCACTGCCGTTCAAGCTACGTTCCTACCAAGCAAAGCCCGTCATGCAGGCCGTTGAGACCCTCAAGTCTCAGAGCGGCTTCCTACTGCGGGCTGCTTGTGGGACAGGCAAGACGGTCATGGCTATTGCGATCTGCGAGCTACAGCGATACAAGAGCGTCATCGTACTCGTAGATCAAGTGGACATCGCCAACCAGTGGCAGGAGCGCATCAACGAGTTCCTACCCAAAGCCACGGTTGCCGTATTCCACGGAAAGGCTGAGTCTGTCGACACGCTCCAAGTGAACAAAGCTCGGTTCAAGATCGTCGTGGCTCAGTCACTGATGAAGAAGGACTGGGACAAACCAGCCGAGTGTGATATGCTCGTCTGCGATGAGGCTCACGTCTTCTCTGCGCCCTGCTTTTGTGGGGCCATCTACAATCTTGACTATCATCACTCAATGGCACTCACGGCTACGGACGACCGCAAGGACGGACTGACGTGGGTGTTCATGCAGTTCCTGGCAGCCAGCATTATCAATGTGTCCGCCAAGACTATGCAGGCTACAGTACTTTCCCCTAGGATGAATGTAGAGACTAGGGTGGGTGACTACAACCCAGCATGGTGTAACTTCCTACGCGGCATGACCTGGAAGGCAAAGTGTACCAGTTGTGAACACTTTGACAGGTTCCCCATCAAGTGCGGTGGGAGTCTTCCCCTAGCAGCCAAAGGTGTCAAGTGGAACAAGGATAAGATCATGTGGACCCCCCTCCTCAGCGATACGGTCTCCTCGGAGAAGTACCTGAAGAAGTTTCTCCCCGTGATCAAGAAGTTCCACAAGGCCGGGCGTCAGCTCATGGTCTTCGGTCAGTTCGTCCAGCCCTTGAAGGATCTGATGGCGATGACAGTGGCGGAGCTAGGAGAGGATGCATGCGGCCTGTATGTATCTGGAACCAAGAACGTCAAAGAGGTCCTAGACAAACCAATTACCTTCACCACGTATAAAATGAGCCAAAAGGCTTTGGATGTGCCGTGGAAAGATGCTATGATTATGACATCTCCGATCTCGGACATCCGTCAAACGGTGGGCCGAATCACTAGGCTGAAAGAAGGTAAGCGAGCCCCTGTCGTCTTTGACCCTGTGATTGATAACGTCTTTGTCCTTCGCAACCAATACCGGAAGCGGCTCAAACAATATCTTGAGCTTGGCTTCAAGGTGACACAGAAATGAATAGCAGACCTGTAACAGCCACGATTCGCGTATCCACCCGCACGAGTCCTAAGAAACCGTACACCCCTATCAAGCAATCCACTGAGGTTATTTCCCATATTATGAGTAACAGCAAAACCAACATCACCGTCGGGGTCGGCATGACCTACCCCGAAATTCTAGGACCGTACTCCAGCATGAACGTCCACGTCAGCATGGAGATTCCCGCCGATACTGAAGGGATCAACGATCAAGCTGCGCTGAAGGCAGCACTCGACCCGTACCGGGACATGGTCTCCGAGTACGTCATGACCAACATTAATGAGGCCTGCAAGCAGGTCGGCAAAGACGCACCCTTCGGAGATCTATGAGTCGAGTTAGAAAGGAAGGTCGTCAGTCGACCATGGCGGACAGCCTAAAGTCCGCGACTAAGATGGCGTCTCAGAACTCTGACAGCGCCCTGGCAGCTCACAGCGAAGCCCTCGCGTTCCGAAAGAACATCTTCCAGACGGGTCTCTTTGAAGTAGACGTTAACCTTCGCCCTGTGTTTGGATCTCGTATTCAGCTCCTAGGTGAGGCACACCACGGCAAGTCGCTCCTAACCTACATCATGATGGGCTCAGCTCACAAGACCTGCCGACAGTGTATGACCCCTATCATCGACTTCGTCAACGACTGGTCGGGTGAGGTCATTACCACCTGCAAGTGCGGCGCGTGTGATCCCATGCGTGTCCTGCTGGTGGATAGCGAGAACTCGTTCGACCCGGCCTGGGCTAACACCTGGGGCGTCGACATTGATCCCAGCTTCAGCGCTGAGTCTGAGGGTGTGGTTGAGGTTGCGGAGAGCACCTTCGTCAGTGCTGATGCCCGATTCGTTGTGGTCAAGGGTGCCGACGCTGAGCAGACCCGCATCGTTACCGAGAACATGATTCGTGACGGTGCTGTAGACTTCGTTGTTATTGACTCACTCGCTAACTTGGTGCCGAAGAGTCGGCGTGAGGGAAAGCAGATGATCGGTGACCACGCAAAGTCGATCAGCCAGTTCGTTACCGGTGTGGTCGGTGCTCAGGGTGAGGCAGCTAACTTGGACGGTGTGGCGCCTACTCTCCTGATGATCAACCAGTACCGCGTCAACATCGGCGGCTTCTCTCCTGTCGGTACGCCAAAGCAGGCGGCAGGCGGATACGCCTTGAAGTACAACAACTCGATTACTTGGGACCTTCGTACGGTCTACAACAACCGAGACTTCAAGATGGGTTACAAGTTCGGTGACTCGATCCTTACTGCTAAGAAGGACAAGGAGAGTGGAGCCACGAACAGTAAGGCTGCTTACCGTACCTACGTCGATGACTACGAGATCAAAGGCGTTCCGTACCACGCAGGCGACACAGACGAGGGTAACAAGGTGTATGGGTTCCTGAAGGAGCTTGGCGGTCTTGATGACCGCTGGTTCCAGAAGAAGGGATCCAAGTACATCATCCTCGGACGTGAGTTCACCAAGGTAGCTGACATCGCGGCATTCCTGGGCCGTCGTGACGTGGGTCACCTGCTCCGCTTCCCGATCTTTGCTCAGAAGTTCCCGAAGACTCTGCGTCAGCACCTCGGTGCCGACAACTTCAACTATACCCCGTTTAAGGATGACCCCATCCTGGAGATGTATGAAGAAGCCGAAAAGCTCACTGGAGGCAATGTTCAATCGCGGTCGAGGAGCGTCGAGCCCGTCATGCTCGGAAAGAAAGCTCCTGGAGGCGGTAAGACAGAAGATGCCAACGCCGAGGACATCGACAAACTACTCGACGAGCAATAACACGAACCGGACGCAGGGTGCTCATATGGAGCGCCTTGCGTCTCTGTACACCGGTATTGAGCAGACCCCAGGGTCAGGCTGCGGTAAGATCTTTAAGGGTGACCTTAACAGCGATGAATGGTTCATCGAGGTAAAGAGCACCCGGTCTACGAAGCTATCACTTAACAGCGAGTGGTGGTTCAAGGCCAAGGATCAAGCCCGCGATAAGCTCAAGCCTCACGTCGCGCTGGTTATCGGTTGGACCACACGCAACAGCGAGTACTCTGGCTCGCTACAGTTTGCGGTGGTAGAAGAGTATGAGGGTCCGGTCGAGTTTGACCTGGTTCTGAAGGGTAAAACCAAATCGTTGCCTGCGGACAAACTTGAGTCCCTGGGCGACACCAAGATCTCAAAAATTACGTTCAAGGATAACAGCGTTGCGTACATGATGCCAATGCGTCACTTCGAACTCAACTATATGGAGCAGCAATGAAACAGCCTATGGAGCCTCAGCCTAGGCAACTCGCCTTCAGTGACTTCTCCGCCAGCTTCACCACAGGCGAGGGTCAGGACGTTCGCGTCCGAGCCTTCTCCGGTCAGCGGGTCATCCGCGTGGAGCTTGACGGGAAAGCAGTAGACCTCACCAAGCAGGACGCCTGCAGCCTTCGCTATAAGCTGGGGAAGGCTCTGCGCATGGCCTTCGGAGTGTACGCTGACTGATGGACAACGTTGTAGTTGGCCTCATCGGCTACCCTCGCGTGGGTAAGGATGAGCTGGGCGCTGCCCTGGTGAAGCATCACGGCTTCACTCGGGTGGCGTTTGGTGACCCCATCAAGCAACTTCTCATCAAGAGCGACCCTGCCTACCAGGGCTCGCTTGCGGTTCTGGAGGAGCACAAAGCAATGGGTGTAGACAACGACCCCCTCATGACACGCCAGAAGCTTCAGGGCCTGGGCCAGTCGATCAGAGACATTGACTCTGACTTCTGGATCAAGGCAGCCCTGAGCTTCGGCAACATCCCTGAGGAGGGCCCGATTGTCTTCACCGATATCCGCTACCCGAACGAATACGAGTTCGTCCTAGACAGTCCGGACATGCCGGGCGCCAGGGGCGACACACGCATCATCGGGTTGCACCGTCCGGGCCATGGTCCTATTAACGACCACCCCTCTGAAGTCTTTACGGGAGAGCTCCTCAAGGAGCTTGACCTACACGTACACAACACCGGAACTATTGAAGAGCTTACAGCGTCTGCTGTTGAACTCATTGAATCATGCTATATCAATTGAGCGTGGACCTTATGGAGATGGGGATCTGCGTTACCAGCTCACGTGAAGTTGGTAACGGAGACGTCATCCTTAAGGTCGCCCAAGGTCCTCGCGGGCCTGCGGAGATCAAGTTCACCGTAAATAAAGATATGGACCGAGCTGATCTCATCATCGCAGCCACCGAGGCCTATCATGCTAGAAAACCTGACCAAACTACTGATTGAAACCAGCGAAGCTCTGACCTTCAAAACGTCAGAGGGTTCCCTGGTGATTGACTCTGTTGAGGCTGCTCTCCACGCAGCAGAAGCCAAGGGGTACGTAAGTAAACGGTTCTCCCCTAGTGGCTACGTCTGCGCCCGGTGGAAAGCTCACCAACGTCTTAACGATTTTGAGCCGACACAGACCCCCAACCCTATAGAGACTCTGCGCGTCTTCAAGGCGGGCACGGGTGCGCACGAGATCCTGCAGCAGCAGGTCCTCAGCCTTACGGATAACTTCTACGGCAAGTGGGTGTGTGCCTCCTGCGGCACCACGGTCGAGAACTCCATGAAGCCTCGTCAGGTGTGCAACGGCACCCGGCAGGCCCTGGACGTCCTCGGTAACCCGGAGAAGGTGGAGAACTGCTCCGAGGTCCTCCGACGGGAGGATGTCAAGTGGATCTACAAGGAGCGGTACGTGTACGCCAACCCGCTCAACGATGACAAGTATGCCATTGCTGGGTTCGTTGACGGCATCTGGGTCAAGGATGGTAAGTGGTATGTGCTGGAGGTGAAGAGTGCTGCAGCAATGATGTTCAACGCGCAGTACCGAACCAAGCACCCTGAACTTGAAGACCACTTCATCCTGAAGCCCACACAGTCTCGATATCCTTTGGGTAACCATATCGCACAAGGTATGGTCTACGCAAAGCTGCTCCTCGACGAAGCTGAGTCTGGCGATCTACCGCTGGACCCGGATGCGTTCGGTGGAGTGATTCTTCTGTACGTGAACCGTGAGACCTTCGACCTGAAGGAGTATCACGTCGCGTACACCCCGGCACCCTTTGCCGAACTTCAGCGGCTGGCTGAGGCCACCATGTCCGCCGTTGAAGCTGGCAACGCTATGCTTGCTCCGCCTAAGTGTACCAGCGCGAACAGCATGCTGGCCAAGCGTTGCCCCCTCAAAGACACCTGTTTCCCTAAGAAGCCTAGGAAGGCTAAGAAAAAGAAAGATGACTGATTCTGATAACGACACGAGCCTCTTCGGTACCGAGGCTCACTCCGAGGAGACCCTGCGTATGCGGCAGGAGCTCATCAACGCTGGCCGGTCTATCCGTGCTAACGACGAGGTTGCGTTCGACACGGACCTCGACACCGCGTCTGCTGAGGTCCTCGCGACTCAGCTGGCGTCCCAGAAGGATATGGGTGAGGCTCAACTCTCCTATGCCCTTCACGTCCTGAAGGAGAACAAGGCGTGGATCGACCACGGCTTCGAGACCTTCCAGGACTACGTCGAAGCGAAGATCCAGATCAGCGCCCCCAAGGCCTCGGCCCTGGCGACCCGCTGGGAGAACTTCATTGGCGTCGGGCTCAGCTCGGCTGCCCTCGGCGGTGAGCAGCCCGTGTCCTGGAGCAAGTTCGGTGAGCTTGTCCCGGGCATCAAGGCTGGTGTCATCGACGACGCTAACATTGACATGTGGCTGCCGCTGGTGGCCTCCACGGGCGAGCACGCCCTGACCAACAAAGGTATCAGCATGCTCGTCAAGAACGACATCGCTGCCGCCCAGGTCGAGGAGGATCCGGACCAGATGCAGAACCTGACGGTGCGCCTGTCGGCTGACGATAAGGCCAACGTCCTGAACTACATCAACACCCTGGAGCAGGCCACTGGTATGCTCTCGGCAGGTGAGGTCATCCGCATGGCGCTAGAAGCAAAAATCACCGAGATCGCGGAGAACACCGAGGACGTTCGCCAGAACTACGGTCTCCGCCGCTTCAAAGAGATCGCTGAGCGCATGGTCGAGGGCATCCAGGTAATCTTCCTGGCTAACCCCGAGGCTGACTACTCGGAGGAGACGATCGGGGTTGTCCCGTTCACGCAGGTCTTCCAGCGTCAGGATGACCCCACCCAGTTCACCCTGGCCTCCTCCATTGAGGAAGCTGAGGAAGCCCTGGGGGGCGCTGTGACGGGCTTCGACATTTCCGTGGCCTCCCCGCCTGAGGCAGAGGAGTTTGTCGTTGAGGAGGTTGAGGAGATCATCCAGTACGAGTCTGACGGTGAGATGGTCACCCTGGGTGTCCGGGACGAAGAACCTCTTAACCCCGAAGACACCGAGGAGCCTAACCCAGACGACATGGAGTTCCTTGAGGAACTAGGTGATGCCTTCGAAACGGAAGACGACACCGAGTGGGCTGACGTGGACGAGAATGAGGACGAGGGCACGGACTACGAGGCTATGGACACCTCGGAAATTAAGACCATCGTAAAGGACCTCATGGGCGAACTTGTGGACGCTGGCGTGACCACGGAAGAGGCTACCAAAGAGAAGTGCCAAGAGCTTAAGGAGGAGCTGCTGGACACGCGAGAAACTGCAATTGCTCTCTGCAAATACCTGAATGGTCTTGCAAAGAGCGCCGGAGTCTGATACACTTGTGGGCAGTCCCTTCGGGGGCTGCCCACCCCTTCTTCCATTTTACACTATGAGTGAGAATACAGATAAAGTCCCTGAGGGCTGGACGTTCATAATCAACAGCATGACTGTCTCGGCGGGAGACAGCTATGTGACTGGTTGGTTCGTTTACTACAAGATGATCGTCGAAGGCGAGGATAAGACGCAAGAGAGCTTGGATCTTGAATATCTGACTCCGTTCGACAGCCCTACGCGGATTAACGTGCCGCGAAAGCTGTTCGGATCGGAGGACTCTTCCGTCGACCTTGAACTTGGTCCGAAGGAGCTATACTCAGGTCTCAAGTCGCTGTTCACTCTGGGCTACGGCAGCATCCCTAAAGCCCGAACAGACATTCCCATGCACAACATTCCTCCGTCTCGAAGAGACGCGATCAACAAATCTCAGCGACCCTGGGAGAAGAACAATCCATGGTAAAGATCTTTGCCGTAGACTGCGCTACCGTCAAGAGCGGGTACGCCCTCATCGAGGCCGAGACCGGTAAAGTCGATCTCCTGGAGTTTGGTCTTATCAGGGCCAAGGGCGAAATGCACGAACGGCTGTACCAAATACACACTCAGATCCTTGAGAAGGTCAAGGAGTTTGATCCTGACGTCGTGGCCTTCGAGGACCTGAAGTTCAACCGGCACACGAAGAACCTGACCAGCATGACCAAAGTTGCATACGGTATCGGGGCTGTGCAGATGGCCTACGCTGCTGCCAACTACAGGGAGGTCAGCTGCTTGACGGCTAACCAAGTCCGTAAGATCTGGGGTGTCACGCAAAAGAAGAGTTCCCTGCGTGCGGCCATCAACAAGAAGTACGCTAAGGTCATTAACGACAAGGGTAAGCCTGACGGCTTCAAGACCGCCGACGAAGACATTACGGATGCCATTGGACTGGCCGTAGCTGTCTGGGTTGAGTCCAACAAATAGAGCTATGCTAGAGAAATACGGAACGCCCCGATGCGAGGAGTGCGACTCCTGCGACCTTAAGGTCAAGGAAGAGAACCACGAGAAGACCGCAGAGCTTGAGAAGACAGGCCAGGTCAAGTACGAGTGCAAGGACTGTGGAGAGACGTGTACTAAGCCTGCATTCTGAGGCAATCACTGCCCCGCAACGAGCAGGCTCCGGCGTTAAGAAGGAGCTCGATATGTCCGACCGCATTGTCGATAAGATCAAGTCTATCGGCAATTCGGCGGGCAGATCATACCACGTTATTTTTAGCTTCTGTCTACGGCATGCCTTGTTCATTGGCGCCTACAAAGCTATCTCAGTGCTTCCCGTGCTCAACAAAACGAACACCAAGACCCTGGGCATCAGACTACCCCGTAAGACATTACGTGAGCTGTCTGAGCTTGCCTGGGAACAACAATCCTCGATACCCGTCCTTTGTGACTACCTGCTGGGTTACTCCCTAGCTGCTAAGTCAACCGAAGCGTGGGTCCAGTTCTTTCAGAACGGAGATGACATCATCTTCGACTTCTGGATGTACATACACCTTAAAACAGAATGTCAGACTTCAAACCGATCCTACCCGGAACCCCCGAGTACGACGAAGCTATCAAACAAGCTTCAGCTATTCGACCCTCCGCTGAATCCGCCGTCGCCGTCAAATATGAGAAAGACGAACTAGGGGATACTCGATGCATCATGGAGCACACGGCAATCACTGAGTCCGATAAGACCAGCAAGATTGTATTTCTATTTAAGATGGCCTCTCTGCCGGTCATGACGCAGCTCAGCTCTCATCTCCGGCAGATTACTGAGCAGCTTAACATTGACGGATCCGCCGCAGAGGCGGGGGTCAGTCCTCTCTCTAAGAAACAGTTCGACTACGTACTTTTCGGTATTCCCACATTTCGGGCCGAGGAGATTCGAGGTTACATCGTACGCGAGATGCAGGAGCTTTTCCGTGGTTGATTATAGGTCCTTTGATATTAAGGACTTTATCAAGCAGTTTGACGGTGCGCAGGTCCCCTCTGCGGCGGAAGAGCGTGAGATGCTGGAGGCGATACGAACACCACCTAAATCGGTAGATCCTGAGTCCTCGTCGTGGAAGTACACGCCTAAGCAAAGGCGCGTTCGGGCAGAGTTCCTGTCGCGTAATATGCGGCTAGTAGTACATACAACGAAGCGCTTCTGCAAGCTAGACGATCCTCGCAGTTTGGACTTCATCAGTGCGGGAGTGGCAGGTATGATGCACGCGCTGGACACCTTTGACCTCACCAGGGATGTCCGGTTTTCAACATACGCCGCCTGGTGGATTCGGGCTAAGATGAGCAATGAGGTCAAATTCCATGATCCAAAGCCGCGTAGATATAAGACGCAGTATACGGACTATCGTAAGGTATTTAATCAGTACCTGAGCGATAGGATCTTCCCGACGGACGATATGATCTTTGCGGACCTTAAGTGGGACGACGAGAAGATCCGAAAGTTCTATGAGGATCAGGAGCGGCTTCGAATCTCCATCGACAGCCTGGGCGCCAACAACTGCGAGTTCAACACGGACGATAGTTCCCTGACGGTAGACGCTCCGCAAGAGGCTATTCTTGAAGACATGCACGCGCAGGAAGTGTTGGCTTTACTTGCTAAAGCCATGCATGTGTTGTCCAGCGAAGAGCTAGCTGTCATTGAACGTCACTTTGCCTTAGGTAAGAACGACAAGGCGACGTACGACCGCTTGGCCGATGACTTGGACATGACAAGAGAGCGCGTACGTCAGATCGAAAACCACGCACTCAAGAAGCTGTACAGGTTCATGACGATCCAGGCGCCGTCTCTAGGCGACTGATACGAAGAGAGGGAGGGAGGCCACAGGTAGGCCCCTCTCCCTCAAGTTTGGGTAGCGAAGATCCCCTGCTTCTTACGAAAGACGTAAGCCCAATGCAGGGTATGCTCTAGTTATCAGACGAACGCGGACGACTGAGTTGCCAGCTGGATCGGAGCCATGCGGTCGAACTGACCGGAGACCGACTCAGTGATGACAACGCTGTCAGCGCCGATGCCCATCTGGTGACCCTCAATGTAGCAGTCTTCGAGGTAGGTAGCACCGTACGGCTTGTCCTGCGCAGTCTTGAGAATGATGCAGAGGCCGAAGGGCACCCGGAAGAGCTCCGAGGTCAGGTTGATGTAGAAGTCACGGTTGTCTTCGTTGTTTGTACCACCGAAGCCTGGGACACTCTTAAGATCACCGTCCTGGAACAGCTTGTCGTACTCCGGCAGCTGTGCGACCCCCGTACCCTGAGAGTCAGGGTCAATGTTAAGGGGTGTGCCCAGGTTGGCGACAAGGCGGTCAGGAGCCAGTGCGTACAGCAGACGCATCAGCGAGGGTCCGTAGAACAGCATTCGTGCGATGTTGAAGCTACCGAACATACGGCCCGGTACGAAGTACGCGCGCTTAGAGCCAATCTCGTAGATCCGCTGGAGCTGAGCAGCCTGGTTGAAGTTAATCTGCGACAGGATGCCGAGCGGGATCAGGGAGTTGGTCGAGCCCAGGAAGGACCCAGTGCCGTCATCAGACAGCATATCGAGGCGAGAGGGGCCAGCCAGAATGAGGGACGACTCGGACGAGACAAACTCGCCGTTGGTCACTTCGTTCTGAACTCGCTCGCTCTGCCAGTTCCAGTTGAGGAAAGAACTCATTATCTAGTCTCCTGTGTGGGTACGTCGTATTAGAAGAAGAGGGTGATGATACCACGTGCGCCGGAGAAGTAGGGTGCGACCTCGTACTTCATGAGGAACGTGTCCGCCGTGTCCGGGCTTTCGCTAATCTCAAGAAGCTTGATGCTCTTGAGCTGCTTCTCGTTCAGCGTCCGCGTCACGGCCGACTGGGCTACAGTCGATACCAGGTCGAAGAAGCGCTGATCGAGGATCTCAGGGCCAAGCAGCGGAGTAAGCTGAGCCCGAAGACGCCGTGTGAAGCTGTCGATCTGCGGGGTGACACTCTCCTCAGCGGTGATAAGCTCCGATACATCCGTGGTCAGGGCGCGGATCGTCTGAACCGCGGCGCCTGTACCACCGGGCTGCTCCATGTAGTAGTTGCCCGCGTCGATGATGGTGTCCTGGAATCCCGGGGCCTCGGCAAAGGAGTCAAGCACCTGGTAGATGCCCGAGCCTGCGCGCTTGGTCAGCGGCTTAGCAGCGCCGAAGACAGTCCGCTTGGCGGCTTCAACAACGCACATGTAGTAGCCACCAGCATCAGCAATCTGAACGCCGCCGCCGTAGAAGCCCGTAGACTGCCCGTTGCCGGAGTTGTCAGAGAACTGCATGCGTACGCGGTCAGGGAAGATGTTTCGGATACGGCGGTCAGCGATCGTGGCCGGGTAGGCTGCAACCTCTGCTCGGCGCTCTGCCAGAGACTTGGGGCGATCCTTGATCTCGTAGGCCGAAACCACCATGTTCGATACCTGCGTCGGAACGTTACCGTCCGGCAGAATCGTCAGTGTCGTGGTGGAGCCGATGACTTCAATGTCAAGGATTCGACCGGCGAACGCCACAGTCTGCGTACCGTCGAACCAGCTGCCCGAGAAGTCATCACCTACAGCAACGCTAAGGGCCAGTAGGTCGCGCTCGATGTAGACCGTCTGGGCCCCAGCTTCCGTCCGACTTACCGTAGCGTTGTCCGAGTCCATCCAGGAGGCCAGGACGGCGTTCTGGGGGAAGGCCTTCGACTGCCAGAGGATACGCTCGCGCTTGTTATCGGCGCTCGACTGCTCAACAGCCGATGCCTGGAACAGAGCGAGGTAGCTCTCTTCCTGAGTCAGCGGAACAAGGTTGTAGACGGCGTCGGTCTTAGTCGCCTCGATGGCGGCGATCCAGCCCTCGGTCGTGTCGGCAGCGACCTGGACAACGAAGAGGTTGGCCGAGCTGTTTCCGAAGTAGACCCGAGCAGCGAGGCCCAGGGGGTTGTCTACGGAGTCGTCGCCGAGGCGCGAAGCGTAGTCATCGGAGGTAACCTCCTGGATGCCTACCAGGTCGTCCCGTACGGCTGCGTAACTGACGAGGACGTCGCCCGTAAGGTCTGCGCCGGAGACGGTCTTCTCGACGCTGTAGGCGATCCCAGCAGCGCTGTCGCCAACGGTGACGGAGGCGAAGGAGTTAGCCGTGTCGCTGTCCTGCGTGCTCAGGAAGCCTTCTACGCGCTCGGTCCCGTCAATGACGTTAGGCGAGGACGTGGCCTGCTTGACCTCCAGAGCGCTGTCGCTGATTACTCGGCGAACAACGAAGGTCGAGGGAGTGCTGGCCTTACGGATCGTGAAGCCGAACTCGGAGAGGGTATCCGTGTCCGCGAGGCTGACTGCCCCGGCTGCGGTTGCCCTGACCGACAGGCTGGTCACGCCCGTTCCAGTCTCGCCCGTGGCGATCTCGAACATCAGGGTACCCGAGTCGCTGAAGATCAGGTCACCTTCGGAGAGGCCGAGGTACTCGCCGGCCGCGAAGGGCAGCGGGTCGCTCTCGGTCTTGTTGAAGTTCGACGAGGGGATCGTGATGGTTCGGACGCCGCCAGTGGCTGCCGACACGGCGGACGTGCCACCAGTCTCAGCGGCCGTCGCCACAACGATAACGTAGTCAACGTTGTTGGCCCGAGCCGTAGCTGCGATGCCGTTGCCCGGAACGTCCGTGACCTCCACGGTAGTGATCACACCATCAAGCGCCTCAACGGCGGTTCCGGAGAACACCGGGCGGAAA
>Ga0213865_10000412_pt1 | contig 29060 bp, 32 predicted proteins | sample PICome_6_FD_160100 | JGI IMG/M metagenome (GOLD analysis project Ga0213865, IMG submission 160100) | Coastal seawater microbial communities near Pivers Island, North Carolina, United States - PICO282 | ecosystem: Environmental > Aquatic > Marine > Coastal | place: USA: North Carolina...
TGCCCTAGAATTCGCTAAATTACATGCCGCTAGGATCGTTTTTTACTCATCTCCGGAGGCTTTCGGAGAACAAGAAAATATGCCACTTTCAAATCATTCAGACAGTCTATTTACGCCTGCACATCTGCACCAGCGCCACTCTTATGGCGCATCAAAACACATTGGAGAGCTATTGTGTCAATTTGAAGCAAGAAAAGGTCTGGACGTTCGCATAGTCCGCCCATTCAATGTATATGGTCCCAGATTACACGGTGATGAAAATGGACAGGTGGTTTCGATGATGATGGCAGCATCTCCCATCGAAGTTCATGGCGATGGCCTTCAAACAAGAAGTCTGACTTGGGTTGGAGATGTGGTCGAGGCCCTAGTCAAATTAGGTACTCAGAAAGGAATTGAAGGACAAGCGTTCAATATAGGTTCAACAGATGAAATTTCAATGATGGATTTGGCAACTAAGATAGCAGACCTCCGTGGAGTTGAGATAGTTTTCACGAAGCCGAATAATGGCGATAGCAAACGGAGATTACCAGATATTTCGATGAATTCTGCAATTGACTGGGTTGCTAAAACGCCCCTAGAAGAGGGACTTTCTCATCTCTTGTGATGGGTAGCAGTATGCGTCCAATCCATCGATGTTGGGGTTAACTTGTCCATTCCATGTTGGCAAAGTAAAGCCAAACCGTCCTCGGGGGGCTGTTCAAATGGAACAATTAACTTCTCAACTCTCAGAGTAACGAGTCGTGCAACGGCTCCTTCAGGTAGTGGTCTATCTTCTACCAGTCTACACTTCATGATCACAACCGCTTGTGGGTGAACTGGTCCTTCCAAGTCGATTAAATCCCATTCGCTACCTTCAACCGGTTTGCTAGCAAGGTCAACATCGTTTGCAGCCCTCATGGTTGGTGCCAAGAATTGTAACTCACATTCCTTTGTTTCAATGAGATTCAGATAAGTGTCTCTCATCTTTCCTTCTCTATTCCTAGATAGAGACATCACCGCTAACGGTGGAGTTGTAGAAACCATCGACACGCTTGTCATTGGTGCTACATTTTCTCTTTCACCATTACGAGTTGAAACCAAGGCAACAGGTCTTGGCGAAGCGGCTGCAGAGAACCACATGGACCTAGATTTATGGTCAAGGTCTTCCACATCAATCTCTATCTCGGCCTGATAATAATCCCGAACGAACCAATGGTCCAAGTCACCTTTCTCAACCTCTTCTAAGGCGTACTGCGTATAGTTACGATAAGCGTGCCATTCTGCGATGATTTCTGAATCATCTCCTCGCTTCTCCTTCCTAGCGATGGATGCATCAGCATATTCCAAACATTTTCTAAGAAAATCACGCACTGCTATTTTACTCATCCAAATCCCTCTTTGCGTTGTATTCGCTTAACGTCATCATAAATTTAGCAGGATTGCCAGCCCATACTTCTCTAGCAGGTACGTCAGTTGTAACTACTGACCCGGCTCCTACTATGCACTCTGCATTTAGGACAACTCCTGCAACAATAGTTGAATTGGCGCCAATTACAACCTTGTTTTGGACGATAACAGGTTTCCATTTTCCTCCTGATGGAGGATATCTATCGTTTGTTAGAGTGGCATTAGGGCCTATGAATACCTCGTCTCCAAGGGAGCAACCGTCTGCTACGTACACACTTCCTTGGATTCTACAATCCTTGCCAATTGTAACATTTGAACCGATGTGAGAGAGTGCACCAATGTTGGTTCCACTGCCGATTGAATCTGCTAAAATCATGCATGGTTCCCACGCAGTTGCGTTATTTTGCAACATAATTTTTTGATTTTTGAAATCACTCATCAAGTCCCAACTCTCGGGTTAGCATTGCTACATGCCCTTTCGCTTTCACATTGTATCTTGCAAAGATTAGATTTCCATCTTCTCCGATTACGAATGTAGAACGAGCACATCCCATGTACTCCTTGCCGTAATTCTTCTTCATTCTCCATGTACCAAAGGCTTCGTGGATAGATCCATCCTCGTCCATTAGTAGTGGGAAATTAAGCTCCTGCTTTGATATGAAATTCTCATGGCTCTTCTCCGAGTCTTTCGAGACTCCGAATACCTTGTATCCATGAGCGGTTAATCTAGCCATGTCATCTCTAAAGTCGCATGCTTGTACAGTACATCCAGGAGTCGAATCTCTTGGATAAAAGTACAGAATTACCTTCTGGCCTGATTGTAATATTTCTTCGAGATTATGTCTCTCTCCTTTCGAATCTTGAGCGTCAAAAGACGGTGATTTTTCTCCGGTTTCAAGTGTTATTGCTTCTGCCATGGGTAAGCCGAAGAAGTTGACCCAAATCAAGGCTTTCATCATGAGTTTCCACCTTAGGTTTTGCTGCAGTGGTCGGATTATGCACTTTGCTTGAAATATACTTCGTTTTGCATAAAAACTAGGTATGTTAGCGATTGTCTTATAATCCGCCCGGTTTAGACTATAATCCATGGCAGGTGTACGTATGTCTAGGAGATGCCGCAAGTACATGCGGCAAATCCACAAGGCTACGACAAGGTACTCGCTCCAGGAAATCGCCTCGAGTATTCAGAGCGATTTAGACCGTAGAAATCTATCATATGAGGAGGCATTGAACCTTGGCAATATCCTGCAGGATAGGGCTGACACTCTTCCAGGCGACGAAATTGTATACGCTGTTTCGGATCGTGATTCATACAGGCGCACTCTCGAACTTTACCTGAAGGATGGCGTTCTGACCCAAGCTGAACAACTTCTTTTGTGGGAGGAAAGAAGGCGCCTTGGGATTGCCAACGAAGTGCACAATCAACTCATGGAGCAACTACTTGCTGTCTGGACCAGGCAAGGCAAGTCGGTGCAAATTCACGCATTCAAGGGAGGCATGGCAGATGTCTGAGCGAAAAGTTGCTTTTGCTATTCTAGCAATTCTAATGCTGCAAGTCTCTGTTCCTATCTTGCCAGTTGATGCAACATCGGGGCGCACAACTCCTGATTTTTCGGTAACTGCGCTGACATTCTCTTCTGGGGGCTCCATTAACGACGCAGGTCAAAATATTCTCGCTCCTACTACTCACACCGTAAGAATCGTAGTGCAGAACATCGGTGTAGCAGCTGGAACTGCAACATTGCAGATTTTGCATGAGACCACTGCTAATGCTGGCAATCCCACGCTTTTGCAGACTATCGACTTGGGCACGATAGGTGCTGCTTCAACTACTAACCCCATTCTATACGATTGGACTGCATCGTCCGGTGATGATCAAACTTTGATCGCAAGAGTTGTCTCATCATCTGATTCTGATAACAGCAACAACGAAATGGAGATAGATTTCGATGTGAAAATCCAAAATGAAGGAATAATTCTAGGGCACAATGTCCCAGGACCTACGCCCGGATTCACAGACCTTAGGTTGGCTCACACTTCTCACACATACGAAGTAACTGTCAGAAATGATGGTGTTACCGACCTGACTGCAGTTTATGAAATCAATTTCACAGAGAATTCCAATCCTTCCAACCAATTTTCAGTTTGGTCCGACCAAGTAGGTGGTTCTGGAACACTAATGATGGAGCCAGGAAATTTGCTAACTCCTGCTTCAGGTCAAGCGATATCTGCTACATTCGATGCTTCCTCTATGCTTGGTTCTTGGACCATGGTTTCTAGGATTATATTCAACGGAACATCTTGGACAAACGAGTTAGTAGCAGATGTTTCAACTGTGACATTCTCCAACTACATCGTAGATCTATCCACTCCAAATGACAGATCGATAGAGCCTGGCGCTACAACCAACGTTCTGTATGTCGTAACCAACCTTGGTGACGGAGACAATCTAGATATCGAACTTGGGTCAAATTTGGGATGGCACGATAATTGTCAGGACGGCTCTTCGTTCTTCGTCGCTGCAGGTGGCAGCAGGAACATCTTCGTTCCAGTAACTGTTCCAACAAATGCAGTAAAGCCAACAATCGAGAATGTATACCTAAACCTATCAAGTGCTAATGGGTCCTATACCGCTAGAAGTGTCGGTCATGTAATGGTGGGTGACCAATATCAAGCTACAACAACTCCTGATGAGCCGAAATATTTCGTTGTACCCGGAACACAGAATACCTCCATGTTCTCCTTACTAAACTCTGGAAATGTCCCCTCGGCATTCAATGTGGAAGCGGGTCTTTCTTCTTCTGCTGATAATTGGGTCATTGAATCAACGGTCAGCACAACCGGTGTCTTGGGGGTGGGAGAAAATGTTTCTATTCCAATATTGGTTACGCCAGCACCGATATCGTCTCCACTTAATCCAGCTGAAAGAAATGCAAACGGTGACGTTCTGAATCTGTGGGTCTCTGCAACACCTGTTGATGGTGGTGTCCCTACATTGGGGCAGGTGGAACTCGAAGTTAGACCTGTGATTGCAGTCGACCCTAACCCTGAATTAGATCTCATTGAACTAACCGCTCAGGAAATTCTCGACGCAAACGGCACTGGTGGAATCGACAAAATCGTTTCTCTATCTGTAGAAGTTAGGCACAACCTAGGAGGTGGCGTTTCTGGTGGAATCGATGCAGACATTACAACATCAACTCCTTCCTTCGTATCGCTGAGCCCGGGCGGAGTTAACGAGGGGATGAGATGGGGTACAGACGTAACTCCAAGCACTGTCACTAATCTTCAGATTGGCCAGAGTCTCCAATCGTTCCTAGCAATAGACGGGCCAACGGACGAATTACCTATGGCTGGAGAAGTAACAGTCTCTGTTACTGCGACACCTGTGGTCTCGAGCGGCTTATCCTCCTCCTTCAACGGATTGATTTCTGATGGATTGACAAGAGACATTAGAATCGTGGTTCCTGTCATCACTGATGGTGAAATAGTAACCGAAGGCCCGCTTGACGCTGATGTAGGTAATCAAACAAATTTCACTTTGAGATTTGCTAACACAGGAAATAACATGTCGTCCTACAGGCTCTCAATCGTTGATGACTTGCCTGAATTATGGTCAGCAGTACTCGAAACATCAGACCCTTCGAACCCATCAATAATTGCAGGTCTTAATGCTTCGATGTCCGATCATCCAACCACTGGTGACGCTCACATTTCCAACGTTACACTCAGAGTAACCACTGACCCACAGGCACCGGCAGATACAATGCAGCCCCTAACAGTAAGGGCAGAGGATAGAGAAACAGGCGAGTTGATATCTCTCAGCACAATTTACATCCGGGTAGAGGAATCGATCAACTTTGAACTCATTCCTACCAATCATACAGTTGACTTATCGCCATACGAGACTCCACTAACTAGAGTTTACATCAATAACACAGGTAACGTTGCAACCACTTATTCTGTATGGCTGGATGATACACAATCTAACGATGTCGACTTCATCTTAGAATCGCCGACAGAGGTCGTAGTAGGTCCTGGCTACTCAGAGGCTGTGAAAATACGTCTGAGTCCAGATTTTGAAGCAAGTGCTGACGAGCTCCACATGGTCACTGTGTGGGTAAAAGCAATTGGAGGCATGAATTTGTCTGCAAGCGTAGTGGCTAATGTAACAGAAGATCACTCCTTGGCAATCGAAGTACAGCAATTGATATCGGTAACACCCGGTGTTGATGAGGTAATACAAGTCACGTTCAACAATACTGGTAACTTGGAAGAGTTCCTGAACGTATCTGCTGTAATTGAGGGAGGATGGAGCCATAGTTGGGAACAAGACCAGATTACTCTTCCAATCGATGGCACCCTTCAGAATGATTTGACAGTAAATGTTCCTGCATTAGGTGGGAATTATGCATTAGCGAATGGAGATGTACACAATGTGACCATCTCTTTGTACCATGCAAATAATGGCGTTTTCCTCGCTACAAGGACAATTCAACTCATTGTTGCACCAGTTTTCTTAGTCGAGTTTGATGACTGGCCAGATGTGGCAAAATACAGCCGTCAAAGCGAAGTTGACTGGCGAGTGAAAGTGAAGAATGTAGGCAATAAAGACGTCACAGTAACTGTCGAATATGACATCTTAAAGCCCGGATTAGAAATTAACTCGTTAGATTGGAACTTGGAAGATCCTGCACCAAACTCTCTTTTCTTACCAGTCGGAGTCAACGTAATGTTGAATTTCACTGTAGCTGCCGATAAGTTCGAACCAGACATTTTCACCGAAGCATTGCTGCGTGTAACTTTGACTCCAAATGACTCCGAAGTTACAGGTTCAGCAGTTGCTGAAACCGCACTAAAGATGTCAAGGCTCTTCGCATATCAAGACTACAAACTCGGATTACCGCCCATTGATAATTCAAACATGACTGAAGATATTACTTGGTCACACATACCAGGATTGGCCGGAAGTTCAGCGGTAGAGTATATGATTGAGTTGTGTGATGCTGAGAGAAGAATCAATACCTCAATTCTCAACCTCGACGGAGGCAACTGGAATTGGGCATTCGCTATAGAGGTCGACGGTGAGAATCAGATTCTTGACCTATCAAACGATTGCGAAGGTAGCGCTCACTCGGTGATATCACTTCCACTAAGGCAAGAATATGTTACTGATAATCCGTTGAAGGTAGTGATTGATACCCCTAACCGTCCAAATATTTTGAAGAACGACGGTTATGACCTGACTTTCAGACTCTATCACCCAGACGAACACAATGGATTCACAGAGTATACCGAAGCAACATTCTCATTCTACTTCAAGACTGAAGCACTCCTCACTATTTCTGAATTTGATTATGGCGATGAAGATTTGATGGAGGGCACCACTTCGATTATCACAGCTAAAGTAAGCAATATTGGGACATCTGTTGCTTTAGATGTCACATCCACCCTAATCTGCGAGGGCGTTCAAGTGACTGACCCAGTTTATTCTCATGGCATGATGCCCGGCGACTACTCGACAACAATCCAATGGGAAGTAGAAAGCGATCACTTAGACTGGTGGTCTCAATCAACCGATGTGACTTGTGAACTAACTGTAGAAGGTATGGATTGGAACGGAGCCCCTATTGAGCCTAAATCAATAACCAGAGAGACGTCAGTTAACTCATGGTCTCCTGGTGTGACTGTGTCCTTCATCGCAGTGTTAGTCTTGATTGGTGCATCCGTTGGTCTGCTGAGACTAGTTGGACAAAATGACAAATTCAGATTGGCTGCAGTATACTCTGGTGTGCTTGGCCTAGGGTTCGCATTCCACTTGATGGACCTGATTTCCAACGACTGGGGAGGCCCTGTTATTCTCTTCTTAGCAGCTCTTTGGGTTTGGATTATGACTTGGAAATCAACTGTGGAATTCCAGTTAATCCATGAAGACTATCAGCGCGCAAGGAAGGGAATCAGTACATTGTACAGCGATCACTTCGATGTACTCTCGAATGCTAAGCGCCAGTTGACAATAATCTTAGCAATGCCTATTCTCGGTATGATAGGAGTAATTCTGGGTGTCCCTCCTCAAATGAGTCCTGACTCAGCAAATATGTTCAGCCTCATATCTTATCTGGTAATCGTGATGTTTGGTGTGACATTCCTAATTTGGAATGCCAACAGAATGTATGGTTCACTATACGGAAGGCTAACCGAAGTTGAGGTCCAAGCAAGCCGCATCGAGAGAGACCTCGGCGACCCTGCTAGATTGCTGACAGAGTTAGCAAGCGATGGTTTGGATCTCAGTTCGATTATATCGCAGCCGAGATCTACGGCTGCCGCTGCCATTGGAACTGCTCCAGAATCAGTTGTTATCGATTGGGACCAAGACGTTGGAGTATTGGTGGATGATGAATCGGAAGTCGAGGCTCCATCCGATGAAGAAACCACACCTGAACTTAACTCAGAGAGTTATTTACTACTCGAATCAGAAGCACCAGAATATTCTGAGTTGTCTGAAGAAACTGAAGCCTCCAGTTTTGATGTCGGAGATTTATTCGAAGAGGAAGAGGGAGGTGAGCAATGATGTCAGATGAAGAATATGAAGTCGGAGCAACCGACCTTGAAGATGCTCGCAGAGTCATTAGAGACTCACAAACAAGTGCGGACAGGTTGATTCGTGCATCTAGAGAATTAGAGCACATTGTCTACGGTGTCTCCAGCGATGAATCATCCCTTGCTTCTACAGAATATGACATTATTGAAGCTCGTACCAGCCTCGAACAGCATCAACTGCGTCGAGCAGGTAGGTCTGTTAAAAGGGCGGAAAGAGCGCTTGCAACTCTTGAAGACGACGTTGTAGAATTGCGAAGGAACATCGCAATGTTGAACCGCCTTTTGAAGGAAAAAACACTCACAGAAGCAGAATTAGAGACAATTCTTCGACGCCTTAGAAACGCAACAGGCGCAGCCGAACTAGGTGAAGTTGGATATGCTGCAGAAGAAGTCGAACAATTGATTGGTGACTTGGTCGTAGATTCTGCAGTAGCACTCAATCCTTTCTTGTTCAGAAATTTCTGGATGGGTGTGGACACAAGGTGGCCCGCTGGTGGAGAAACAGGTGTAATGATAGTCAGAATCTGTAATGATGGTTCCAGACCAATTCCTGAAATGAGATTGGCCCCTCCTGTACCTGAAGATTGGCAGTGTGTCCCCGAATCCATTGATTTGCCAATTATGAGACCAGGAGATGTAATCCTTGTTAGATTCGAAGTAAAGCCGGGACTGAGATTCGGTTTGGATGAAATTCCTCTCTCTCGAAAGATAGCAATTCAGACAGGGTATGAAGTACAAGCAGGTCAAGTTAGAGTAACAATGCGATTACAAAACCGCAGTATGGAAACGATTCGCGACCTCCTGCTGCAGCCGTGGATGCCGCCAGGTTACAAATCTCATAATCTTCCTCTCGTGGAGAAACTCTCTCCCGATGAAATTGGAGTGGTAAGTATGCCACTCGTCATAGACATGGGCGACGGAGGTGAAACCGCCGCCTGATCATTTTCCACCCTGCGGCGGTTGAGCCGACTAGGGAGGATGTAGAGATACAAAAAAGAAAAAAGAGGTGAAAACCAATGCAGAAGAAAAATATGAACGAAGAAAACAACGATTGGGGTTCAATCGGTATCGGTGCGATGATTGTATTCATTGCGCTTATTCTGGTTGCCGCAGTCGCTAGCGCAGTAATCATCCAAACGGGTGAAAAGTTGCAACAGAACGCACAGCAGTCGGGAAGCGACACACAGCAGGAAATTTCGGGTAAAATCTCGATTATCACTGTCTGGGTAGGAGCACAAACAGCTGCTGCTGAAGAGATCACAATGGTCTTTGAATTAGCACCTGGGTCCGAACCAATCGCAGATAATGCAGTCCACTGGGCTGTTATTTGTGACGATGGTGCTGGTACTCCTGCTGTTGTAGACGGAGACCTAAGCACGGCGACCAACCTAGATACTAGTGCAATAGTTAACAACGTCTTCCTACCAGGTGAGACGTACATGATTGACCTAGTAGTCGGTGGCGCTGCAGGTGCAACTTGCGCTCCAGCACTAAACGAAGAGCACTCCATGGTAATCTCCGCTAACGGCGGCGGTTCAACTTACGAGACTCTATACTACCAGAGCACAACCCAAGGAGACCAAGTTGTTTGAGGTGATTATGATGAAGAGAAATAACGAAATTAAGAATGATGAAATCGGTTCTATTGGTATCGGTGCAATGATTGTTTTCATTGCGCTAATTCTAGTGGCAGCAGTCGCTAGTGCAGTTATCATCCAAACCGGTGAGAAACTACAGCAAAACGCACAACAGACTGGTTCTGATACACAACAAGAAATCTCTGGTAAGATTTCAGTCAACTCGATTTTCGTCTTCGACGATGCAGCATCTTACTTGTTGTACTTCGAGACAGCACCAGGTTCTGAAATCCTAGATGAGACTACCACTGATTTCCAGATGACCTGTGAAACAACAGGTGGCGCTTACCAATATGTTTCAGGTACTTTCACTGCAGCAACAGATGTCGATGACGTCGGAGGGGCTGCAGTTGGTGCTAACGATCTACAACCAGGAATTACCTACGCTCTAGTTATGAACGCAGCACCTGGTGACGACTGCTCCGCAACATCTGTTGGTGTTAACGGTGAAGTCACACTATGGATACACGTCGAAGGTGGCGGCTCAACTTACGAGACCCTATACATCTCCGACACAAGCAGAGGATCACTAGTTATCTGATTCGAACTGAACCCCAAACATTTGCCATTTTTGGCAATGGGGTTCAATGAGAATTAGGAGGTACTGAAATGGCTTGGCCATTCGGTAGCAGTGAAAAGTCTGGGGATGCCCAAGGCGACCTCACGGAAGAGCGCTTGCGCGTTATGTCAAACATAGCGATTGAGCAAGTACCAATGCCCGAGCAGGGCGAGCTCACCGAAGAGGATGCTTGGACGATTGCTCCCGGGCCAACCAGAGCACGACTCAACAGTAGCGGATCTATTCCGAATGCAGCCTCGGCTGCACCGGCTCAGGTCCAAGCAAATGTCGACACATCAAGTCTAGAAAGGCTAATTTCCAGCCGAATAGATTTGGTAGAAGACATTCTGAGCAGGGTTGAAAATAGACTTGAGGACGGTGTAGTAGCACATGCTACAGGCGCCGTTGACATGGACGCAGCAGGTGCTGGCGATGTCGAACTAGGCGAGGGTGACACAATTGTCACAGCGTCGGGTGAGATAATTACAGCATCAGGAACAGAACGTCTCAAGTCTGAAGACTCAGCGCCACTGTTGGAGTTGTACGAAGCTCAAGCGTTAGCATCTAACCCATTCCTTGTCGCTCCGGCGCACTTGGGAGAGGGAACAGATGGATCAGTCGGTGCGCCGACTGTAGCAGCATTACTCCTTGACAATCTGTCGGGCATGGCGGCGGTCTCCTTCACTCAGAAGGCGATGAGTTCTGGTATGCTAACAGCGGATGAAGGAAGACTCGTTTTGGCAATTGTTCAAATGGCCGCTCCAGGTTCAACCGAGAGCGCGCTAGAAGACCATCTGCCACACAGAGAATTGCTGACATTCTCCGCTCTTATCTCCAACTGGAGAAGAGCGAGAGCACTCAGAGGTGGAGAGTGAAATGGGTAGTGTAGCAGTTGGGGCGATGGTGGTAGGAACATCATTGCTGGTAGTTTTCGCATTAGCGATGGCTACTCTTGAATCGCAGGTGGATGATTCCATTTCGCAAATCGAGGCAGCTGCTGAACCCGTTGCACAATTTACCATTGAGGATGCCACAAACGTTGAGGGAGCAGTAGTGTCATACACGATTAACAACGGTGGAGTGAATTATTCCGCCGGGCAAGTCGAAGTAAATGGCAGTGCAGGCTCTTTCCTCGCAGACCTTGTGATCTCCGGAGGTACAGTTACAGGATTAAACATCCTTAACCACGGTTCGTCGTATCTCTACACCTCCACGTACTATCTGGAGGTCACAGGGTCTAACACTGGGAGCAATCTAAACATTACAGCAACACTAGGCAATCTAGTCTACACTAACATCACCAATGATGGAAGTACAGACGTAGACACAGACTTTGCATGGTTGTTTAGTGATGGTGGAGCTCCAATGAATCTCTCTGATGGACATGATGGGTATCAACCAACCATCATCTTCCCCGGGGAGACTCACGAATTTTACTACTACAGCGGCGGTCAAACCACAGTTACCCGCTTAGCTGTAACAATCGATGGTCAAACAAAGGCAGTTAGAGTCCTTTGAGGTGATTGAATGGCAGATGGTGGTGCAAGCACAATGATACTACTCGTGACATCATTGCTAATCAGCGGAGCGGCATCAGTCGTTCTCCTTGAGTCATGGGGACAAGTTGCGGAGGCCAGTGGCACTAATGCCAAAGAAAAGGTTGCTGACGCAGAAACCGACGTTTCATTCAGTGGCGACAGAGGCGATGTCTTGTTGGATACATCTGGTGCAAATCAGGAGATTACTCTTTACTTCCAGAATACAGGAGTTAGGGTCCTAGACAAGGATTCCTTCACAATATTCGTAGATGGAGTCTCATCCAGTATTGTCGGTTCAACCACTCTTTACCCTTCAAACGGGGTATGGGCAACTGACTACGTTATTGAAGTCACAGTTACCGATGCTGGTTTCAGCTATTCAGACAATGATTTGGCAACTGTTACAATTATCGCCCAATCAACTGTTACAGATGGAGTAAAGGGCACCGATTCAGAAACAGCCGAGGTGAGGCTAAGTGTTTGATGAAGCACCTAAACCCGTCGAAGACGGTTACGAGTTCACTCTTGAGCAAGACAGTCTTGCTAACGCAATGGGGGCTAGACTACCCAATCGGAGTCTTTGGATGATTCAGGGCGAGGTTGGTAGCGGTAAATCTCTAGTAAGTCAGAGATTGATATTCGGGTTATTGGAAAACGATTCCAAGGTTCTTGTGATAACTACAGAACTCACAACCCGTGGATGGATTGAGCAAATGGAGTCCATAGGTTATCCAGTAACAGATTATATCGCTAGCGGTATGCTGATGGTGTTCTCTAGGTTTGGTGTAATCGCAGAAGCAAAAGAAGGAGTAAACTTGTTCGATGTGCTAGAATCGGACGCTGTCGAAAAGGCCGATGTTGTGGTGGTTGACTCAGCATCTGCACTAATTCCAGAGGGCATGGATGCCTCACAACATCTAGCAACACTACAGAAGCTGCGAAAGATTTGCAGCGAATCACGTTCACTATTACTAACAGTAGACCCTGAAGAAATGGATGGTAAATTACTGCACAAATTGCGCTCATCATGTGAGGTACTACTCGATATGAATGCAGGTTTCGTCGGTGGCGAAATTAAGCGAACCATAGTAGTTACAAGGTTCCTGAGAGCGGCAGGTCCAGTACAAGCAAGCGTTGGATGGCGTGTTGAGCCATACATGGGCTTCATCGTAGATATCACGGCGGTGAGCTGATGGAAGACGAAGAACTACGATTCCAGCGAGGAGATCTCGATTCTGTGATGGCTGCTCACCCCCACGTGGCACAATGGGTCAAGGATTTCGAAGCCCAATATGGCAGCAGACCGTATTACTACGGGCCATTGGATAGAGATGCTCGTAAAGTAGAGCCAATGAATTTGATTTACGTAACTAAAGAACCGATTTTCGTTCACATGTATCGTCCAAGAGACGATGATGGTTCAGAAGGCCAAACCCTGTGGTTCGGTCTTGAGCCGCAATTAACCGATGAGGAAGAAAACATTCGTAGAAACCTCATCGAAACTCTACTCCAAGAAGCACCTAGTGCTCCTACATTCACAACCGATGATGAATTCGAAAACATCCTTTCTGGAATGATTGACAGGTACACAATGCTCGATACTGAAGCAAGAGGTGCAGTCAGAAGGCAAGGAAGAATGTGGGAAGTTCTAGGTATGGATGACAAGAGAATTGTTGTCACAAAGGAACAAAGAGATAGGCTACGCTACACCATTATTCGAGATTTGATTCGAAATGGTCCGCTAGAGCCTCTTCTTTCTGACGAAATGCTGGAAGATATACACTCGGTTGGTCTAAAGCACGTGCACATGGATCACAAGGTATTCGGAATGGTAACCTCAAACATCAGATTCCGTGAAAGAGACTTGCTAGCGAGGTACCTTAGAGCTATGTCTGAGCGTATAGGCCGGCCGGTTTCTGACAACAAACCGATTATTGACGGAGCATTGCTTGACGGTTCTCGTATCAACATCATTTTCTCAGACGACGTTTCTATGCTAGGACCGTCTTTTACAATCAGAAAATTCGCAGAAGAGACAATTTCCGTTGTACAATTAATCAAATGGGGTACAATGAGTGCTCAACAAGCTGCGTACATTTGGATTTGTTTGGAGTATGGAATGTCTGTACTGGTGAGTGGAGAAACAGCGTCGGGTAAGACCACAACATTGAATGCAATTCTCCCATTCATTGACCACAACGTCAAGATTTACTCTGCTGAAGATACGCCTGAAGTTAAGGTAAGGCACAAGATTTGGCAGAGGCTGGTTACTCGTGATTCAAAGAACGAAGAAAGCAGAGTTGAGATGTTCGACTTGCTAAAGGCGGCTTTGCGTTCACGTCCACGATACATCATCATTGGTGAAATTCGTGGTGTAGAAGGTGCTACAGCATTCCAGGCTATGCAGACTGGACACCCTGTTATCGCTACGTTCCACGCATCATCAATCGTAAAGATGATTCAAAGATTCACTGGTGACCCGATTAACGTTCCAATTCGTTTCTTCGATAACCTGAATTTTGCAATTTTCCAAGAAGTTGTCGAAGCACCTGGTGGTGGAATCGCTAGACGTGTCACTGGTATTGACGAAGTAATTGGTTACAACAAACACAGCGATGGTGTCCTGACAAGGGGAATGTTCGAATGGGACCCTGTAAAGGATAAGCACTACTTCCGTGGTATGTTCCAATCTCACCTGATGGAAAACAAAATCGCAGCACAGATGGGATTCGAGAATAAGAGAGATGTATACGATGAGTTAACTCGTCGTGCAGAAGCAATTCAAGTAATGGCAGACAGAGATTTGACTCACTATGATGATGTATTCGATCTACTGAATCTGTATTACAACGGCGGATGGGAAGCATTCCGTTCCGCAGTCGATACATGGGTCAGCATAACTGAGCGCTGAAGTGGAGATGATTGAATGGAGCGAATGGCGACTTGGCAGATTGCTCTGCGTCGCCTCGAAATGCCAGTTCCTCGTTTCCTGTTTGCATTCGTTTTACCAGCAGCGCTTGCTGGTTTAATAACGGCAATTCTGATGATTTTCCTAACAGGTGGATTTTCTGAAGGTGGTTTATTCGCTGGCTTTACAGGGGTCTTTCTGATTATACTACTTCCAATTCTCACCGGTGGTGCAGCGATTTACTTCCCTATATTGGAAGTTAATCGTTCTGCGATTAAGATTGAGAAAGAGATGCACATGTTCATCACTCGAATGGGTATTTTGTCCCTAGGAGAAGTTGGAGCGGACACTATTTTCGATATACTGCGCCAAATGAAAGACTATGGTGAATTGGCTCAAGAAGTTAAGAGAATCGAAACTCTTGTCGATAAATGGCATACTTCTCTACCAGAAGCAGCAAGAATTGTAGCACAACAATCGCCTTCTCCACTTTGGACTGATTTCTTGGATAGAATGGCTTTCTCAATTGAGGCGGGCCAACCGATTGACTCCTTCATGCGGGCCGAACAGGAAACGGTAGCAGAACAGTACAACACCCTTTATGACACAAGACTAGAGAGCGTTGACACCCTAAAGGAAATCTACGTTTCACTTGTGTCTGCAGGACTATTCGGTTTGGTAGTCGCTGGAATCCACTTGGTTCTCTTCGAAATCGGAAATGGAGACGCTGCAACACCAATTGAGTTGGCATCTAGGATTAGATGGCTATTGTTGGCAGGGTTCGTATTCGTAATCATCCAAATCGGTGCACTGTTTGCCTTCCGCGCAACGATACCCGATGACCAAACCTTTGCGAGAGACGAATTTGAAACACCATTCAGATTACTGTTTAGACAAACCTGGTTAGGTGCTAGCATAGTGAGCATATTCTTGCTGATTGTAACCGTATCAGTAGTCATTGCATTCTGGGACGGCCTTACAACCACTTGGGATAAGTATGGGTTGATACTACTAGCAGTTCCTCTAACTCCGCTATTAGTTCCTTCAGTACTGGTACAGAGGGAAGAGAATAAGGTTTTGAGAAGAGACGAGGCTTATCCAGATTTCATTCGAGCCCTCGGTGGAACTGCACAAGCAAGAAGTGCAGAACCAAGCGCTACAATTAGAGCATTACGAGGTATTGATTTCGGAATGCTTGATCAATCAATCGATCGCTTGGAAAAGAGGTTGTCGACTAGAATAGACGGCGAGCGAGCTTGGGACTATTTCGCCGCCGATACCAACTCTGCAGTAATTTCTCGCTACAATCGAATCTACATCGAAGGTTCCCAGTCATCTGGAGAACCAGCACAAACAGCTGATATGGTTTCACGCTCGGTTACTAACCTGCTTTCTCTGAGGCGCAGAAGAAGCCTTTCAGCATCTACAATGTGGGGTGTAGCACTTGGGTTGTTGATATCCACAGTCGTGTCCCTGAATGTTACCATATCGATTGTTCTCCAACTTGGTGAAACGATTGCAGGTGTTGCATCAAGTATCGCAGAAACCACAGATATTGGTTCAATATCCGATGCAGCAGGTGATTTCGTTCTTCCAGTAATGGAAGACCCTACTGCCGTTGAAGATAATATTATGATGTTCAAAATTATTGCATCTATTCTGATTCTCGTTCAGGTTCTTGCCGTTTCATTCATCGCAACTCGTTTGCGTGGTGGTGGATACACCAGTGCTCTAGGACAGATGATTCAGTTGCTATGGATTGCAGCTATTGCAAGTCTAATTTCTTCATTCATACTCGATGGTGCATCGAGTATGTTTAGCACATGAAAATAGAATATTGTGGAATATCTATCCTAAACACACAGGGCCAATGGATTACTCTGTGTTAGGACTTCCATGGCAGACATTGTCAACTCAGTAGCACTGACCGCAGAATTACTTGTTGCATCCCTATTGATGATTTGGGGATTTAGAATGATGAAAGAAGGCTGGACACAACATCGGAAGTTGATTTGATGGAAGCACAGCCAGCCTATACACGGTCTTGGAAAGAGATCGAAATGATGCTTGATGAAGCACGCGAGCAAATGTATGAGCAGAAATCTAAATTTTACCACAGAAAAAAAGTCGGTGATAAAGCTGGCTGCAGAAGGGCAGCGGCTAAATTTGCTAGAGCTAAAGGCATGGTTGACATGCTAGTCTGGGTAATTGGTGGAAAAGGGGTTCCAGACCCAATGGAAGGGTTTGAGGATGTTAGCGAGAGCCCATCTCATCACGGATTCTCTTCTTAGTTGCAGTCCATGAACAGATTGGACATGTCGTCAAATCGTGATTCCTTGCAGGGCAGTACTCTCTTCCGAAAAATATGATTTGCAGGTGCAACTTATTCCACGACTCTTTAGGGAAAATTGCCTTTAGATCCTTCTCAGTCTTCACGACATTTGTCCCATTTGATAATCCCCATCTTGCCGCAAGCCTGTGGATGTGAGTGTCTATTGGGAAAGCAGGAACTCCAAATGCTTGGGCCATTACTACTCCTGCTGTTTTGTGTCCTACACCGGGAAGTCCTTCCAGGCCCTCAAACGTGTTTGGGATTTCTCCATCATATGACTCGACTAGGATATTCGCAAGTTTCGAGATGTTCCTTGCTTTTGTAGGTGCAAGCCCGACTTCTCTGATGATACCTTGAATAGTTTCTGGGCTTAATTTAGCCATTGTTTCAGCGTCAGGGCCTTGCCTGAATAATTCTGGAGTAACCTCGTTCACCTTTTTGTCAGTAGTTTGGGCACTCATTAGAACTGCAATGAGTAACTGGAAAGGAGTTTCGTGGTCAAGCGGTACAGGAGTTTCTGGATAGTAATCCTCTAGCATTTCTAGAATTTTTTCAGCCTTCTCTGAGCGCTTCACAGTATCAGCCTCGGTAATTTACGCCGTACTCTTCACCGTTTATCCAAGCCCATATAAAGCCCAAAAATACGAATCCAAATGGGATAATGTTACAGAATAGTGTTACGCCAAATGATGAATTATCCATGCTCCGACCTATAGCAATCCAACCAAGGAAACCAATAATCGTCCCCGGGAAAATCGAAAGTAGTGCAATAATTACCGCTCGTATAAATCTCATGTATTCACCCCAATAGCCTCTCAGTCATTTCTTTACCAGTCAGTGAGTTGAGTATGTCCCCTTCCTCTAACCAGCCCTTTCGAGCAACCATAACGCCGTAGTCTATGTCGCCAAGCCCTTGAATTGAGTGGGCATCTGGGTTGATTACTACCGGTACTTCTAGTTCCTTTGCTCGTTTGCACAATCTCCAATCCAAGTCTAGTCTGTATGGAGATGCATTGAGTTCAACTGCTTTTAGTTGCCCGTCTTTATTCGCATCAGACATGTATTCCAATACTGAATGTAAGTCAACTTCGTATCCTTCTCTTCCCTGTAAGATTCTCCCCGTAGGGTGTCCTAACACAGTTGTTGAAGGATGGTCTAAACACTTCAGAAGATCTTCAGTATTTTGTGATTCATCCCTTCCTCTCCAGCGGCTCATGGCGTGTACACTAGCGACAACATAGTCGATTTGAGCGAGGACGTCATCAGGATGGTCCAGTTTCCCGTCTTCAAGAATATCCGATTCTACACCGCTGAATAATCTGAAATCTACACCTTCATTTGCCCACTCTGCATTGTACTTCTGCATGGTTCTGTGTTGGTCAAGCAAATCATCGGCACTCGCACCGTTAGCGATTTGCAGTGTGGGTGAATGGTCTGCAATTCCTAGCCAATTCCATCCCATTCGTTTTGCAGCATCAGCCATTTGCTCGAGGCTAGCTTCTCCATCAGAGAGTGTGGTATGGTTGTGCAGGGCCCCTTTTATGTTGGATAATGTGATTAGTTCAGGCAACTCATTTACGGCTGAGGCCTCCATTTCTCCAAGGTCTTCTCTCAACTCGGGAGTAACGTACTGAAGACCGAGATGAGCATAGATGTCTGATTCGTTTTGAGCAGGTAGTGATGTTGCCGCAGCCTCCAAACCTGTAAGTTCAGTTTCAGGCATTAGTCCAAATTCGTTTAACTTCAACCCCTTGTCTTGGGCCACTTGTCGCATCCGTATGTTGTGTTCCTTTGAGCCTGTAAAGTAGGCTAGTGTGAAGGCAAATACGTGGGATGGCACTAGTCTGACTTGTGCATCGATTGTTCCACCTGACTCCAATTGCTCGTAGGATTCTCCACCAATCGCATCCAGCACGTTTGCATCTAGGTGTCCTAAACTGAATCCATCTTCGAAAATTGAAGTGTCAAGAATTACAGAAACCTTGGAATCACCAGCGCCCTTTACGTCAGCGATTCCTTTTAGCGACAGAATTTCATTTGTGACTGCCTCAACATCTTCTGGTTTTACAGCAGCAACGATATCAAGGTCCCCAATCGTCTCTCTTCTTCTGCGTGCTGAGCCCGCTAACTCTGCTCTCTCAACTCCTGGTAAATCATTGATCATTGAGAGGAAGGTCTGTCCATACCTAAGACCGATATCGAGGCGACGTCGTGCAGAGAATCTTGCAAGCAAATCGATGCCGTCGAGAATTTTTTGTTGGCTTTTTGCGCCAAAACCCTTCATTGGTGCAACTTCATTTTTCACACATGCTTCTTGCAAATCTGCGACGGATAGTACACCTAATTCGTCATGGAGCATTTTGATTTTCTTCGGACCAACGCCTGGAATCCCCAGCATTTCGATTAGTCCTTCAGGAGTATTTGTGTGCAAATCTTCCCAGTCCACTGGCCATTTTCCTTCCCCAACAGCCTGAGAAATTGCAGTTCCGAGACCCTTGCCAATTCCTTTGAGATTGAAAATCTCACCGCTTGCTACTAATTCTCCTAGGTCCTGTGATAGGGAGCCGACAAGCCTTGATGCATTTTGGTAGGAACGTGTTCTGAACATGTTGGCTCCAGAGAGTTCCAAAAGTACTGCCATTTGATGGAGAGCAGTACTAACTTGGTTACGGCTGAAGTACGGTGGCCCGTTCTTCCGCGGCTTTGCCAAAGTCCAAGATGCACCTGCCATGTGACTTCGAATGCGTGCGGGTTGAAGAACCCCTGCCTATTGGCATAGACATGGTCGAGACCGATTTCATCGAGACCCTTGCGCAATCGATGTGTTTCTTGTCTTTGACTGCATTCATATTCATTGCTACTTTTTCTAGAAATGAGAAGATGGAATTGATCGCTCAAAATTTTATTATGTTCTCGCTATTGTTGACAGCAGGTATTCTTTGGTGGCTTTCTTCAGCAGGCGGGGAATTGTGGGGCTCAAACTATCTCCCAAAGCCACTAGCGGTATTGTGTGTAGTTGTTGCTATTGCAGCAAGAATGAACATCAAAGGGCAGAATGTTTCATTCGGTGCAAACCCTCACAGTATTGGAAGGAAAGAAGAGGAATAATCAGATTATTTCCCCTTCGGTCTGGGATTCATCCGCCATCTTTTGGTCGATGAAAGTACGCATATACTCAGGCAATTCTCCGTTTACGAAAATGACATCATTAACTGCTTCCAATTTTTTCAGCGAGTAGTAAATCTGCATTGCTGTCATCGGCGTAGATGAGCATCCAACACAACCACCGTCTAGGGATAGCATTACGTTTCCATCAGCGGTATCGATGACTGTAACGACTCCGTCGTGGGCGTCAAGCACCTCTTGGACTGGTCCGATTTCTTTCAAGACCTCCTCTGCAGTGATTGCCATCAGGAAGATGGTGTGGCCACTCATCTATCAACCATCGCATTCAAATCTCAGCACCTGCTGGTATTGCTATGGGCTTATTTTCCAGACCACAGACATTCGAATTCAGGGTATCTGGAATGGATTGTGGTGGTTGTGAACACAAGGTGTCGAGTGCTTTGACTAAGATTTACGGTGTCAAGAAAGTCGAAGCTTCGGCTAGTGAAGGAACTGTCATCGTAACAGCAAAGGGACTTGAATCATCTCAAATTGAAGAAGGAATTGTTGGTGCCGGCTTCACTGTAGAATGAGCCAAAAACGGCATACGCCGTAATTTTTCATAGGGATGTCCTTATGAAGGGGAGGTAGGTCGCCGGCCAGCAGGTGTATTGTATGGACATCGAATTAATTGCAGCGGGCGCAGCATTGGTGGGACTGATTGTTGCTTTCGTATTGTACAAGAAGAACGATAGCATTGAAATTGAAGATAAGAAGGTCGCTGAGATTACTCAAGAGATTCAAGATGGTGCAATGGCATTCCTTTGGGCAGAGTACAAGATTCTGTCGATATTTGTTGTTGTAGTTGCAGGATTACTCTTCTACGATACTGGCGATATCTACACTCCAGCCGCATTCTTGGCTGGTGCTGTAGCGAGCGTTCTGGCTGGTTTCTCAGGTATGAGAGCAGCAACTTCTGCTAATGGTAGAACTGCAATGGCAGCAAAGAGTGGTGGACAACCAGCAGCACTTGCAGTATCATACAACGGTGGTGCAGTCATGGGATTGTCAGTTGGTGGACTCGGTCTACTGGGTATCTCCCTTATTGCATACTGGCTAAGTTCTGGAGATACATCTCACATCGAATCCGCAGCAGGTTTCGGTATGGGTGCATCTTCAATTGCACTATTCGCTAGAGTCGGTGGAGGTATTTACACCAAGGCTGCTGACGTTGGTGCTGACCTAGTAGGTAAGGTCGAAGCAGGTATTCCTGAAGATGATCCAAGAAACCCTGGTGTTATCGCTGACAACGTCGGTGACAACGTTGGTGACGTAGCAGGAATGGGTGCAGATATCTTCGAGTCTTTCGTAGGTTCTATCATTGCTGCAATGATTATCGCAAATGGTGATGATTTCGGCGGAACCGGTTTCACGGGATCTGCTGAAGACTACATTGTACTACCAATTCTATTGGGTCTGGTAGGATATGTTGCTTCACTAGTTGGTGTCTTCTCAATGACATTCTTGAAGGGAATGAAGGACCCAGCAGCGGCTCTAAGAAACACTACATTCATCGCAGCGATTCTATTCTGGGCTGGCGGTTACCTTGCAATCGATATGTTCGACTTAAATGTCGAATCAGACGTCATGCAAGCTGTCATTCTAGGAAGCGTAGTTGGAATCCTAATCGGTCTAGTTACCGAATATTACACTGGAATTGAGCCTGTTATGGGTATACCAACATCGGCTATTTCCCATATTGGTGATATGTCAAAGACAGGACCTGCAACAAACGCAATTGCAGGTTTGTCTGTTGGAATGAAGTCTACAATGATTCCAATCCTTCTAATCGCTGCAGGTATCTTTGGTGCCTTCAAGATTGGAGGCGATGAATTAGGACTTTACAACATCGCAATCGCTGCAATGGGTATGCTAGGTACTGTCGGTGTAACAATGACCGTTGATGCATATGGACCAGTTGCTGACAACGCAGGTGGAATTGCAGAAATGGGAGAACTTGGTTCTGAAGTTCGTGAAATCACAGACGCTCTAGATTCAATCGGTAACACAACCGCAGCAGTAGGTAAGGGATTCGCAATTGGTTCCGCTGCTTTAACTTCTCTAGCACTATTTGCAGCGTACAGCACAGCAGTAACTTACGATGAATTCACGCTAAGCCTAGGCGAGCCTGCAGTCGTAATGGGACTACTAATCGGTGGTGCACTACCATTCGTAGTAGCAGCAATGACAATGACAAGTGTTGGAAAGGCTGCTGGTGAAATGGTAGTTGAAATCCGCAGACAGTTCAGAGAGATTGACGGCCTTCTAGAAGGAAAGGAAGGAGTCAAGCCAGACTCCGCAACTTGTGTTGACATTTCAACCAAGGCTGCATTGAGGGAGATGGTCGCTCCTGGTCTAGTCGCAGTATTCGCTCCAGTTCTTGTTGGATATGCACTTGGTGCCTCCGCACTTGGTGGAATGCTTGCAGGAGCTCTAGTCACTGGAGTTCTACTTGCACTATTCATGGCAAACGCTGGTGGTGCATGGGACAACGCAAAGAAGGCTATCGAGCAAGGTCACATCGAAGGAGCACAGAAGGGCGATGACGCTCACGATGCTGCTGTTATCGGTGACACAATCGGTGACCCATTCAAGGACACAAGCGGTCCAGCTCTAAACATTCTAATCAAGTTGATGAGCATCGTTGCGGTTGTTATCGCAAGCGGATTGGATGCAGGTTGGCTGTTCTGAGCAGAAAACCCGCACAATCAAAAAGAATTCAACAGTAGGTTAAACCATGCGAGCAACCCTTGCAGCCCTACTGTTGCTGACGCTTTCACTCAGTGGATGCATTAACACGGGCTCTGACTCTGGAGAGTTCTCAGTAGATGAGGTTGAAAAGCCAGGCTGGGAAGTCGGTGATTGGTGGTTATACACCTTCGAAACCGCACAGTTCGGCGAAGATACCGCAAGGTTGGTCGTTACCGAAATTCAAGAAGATGAGGGTTTGTACATGCTTGGAATCAGTTCTGAGCGTGAGGCTCAGAGGCATGCAGTTGTCAATCACAACCCATTCCTTGGAAGAGTAACAATAGATTCCCTATCTGTATACGAGAATGGTGAGCCTCAGCAGGTATTCAATTTCCCATGGGAACAAGGTGAGGTGTGGAGGTTTACCCTTCTGGGTGAATATTGGTCTGCCGAAACAACTGGCTCGTACCGAGGTATGCCTGTAGTTGAAGCAACCAGCAGTTATGGTCACACCATGGAGTACAGATTTGATGGCAACCACGGATTCCTAGATTTCTTCGAGTGGAAAGACCAAGAGGGAAATCTGCTATTCAGAATGTCATTAACCAGCACAGGTAATGATTACACGGGCGAAGTATGGTTCATCCGAGCAACAGACATGAAGGACAGATTATTCGAAGGGCCAATTGATGGTGAAGCTACTGACACGTTCATCGACACAGGTCACCCCTCGGGGATCGACTTTGATTACTACGTATTCTTCATTGACGCATCTTTACCTCAAGGTGGAACTGGTACTCTCTCTGTAAGAGATCACACTGGTAACAGCATCCTAACAAGAACTTACACTGCTGGTACTCAGTCCCAAGAATTGGCAACAATTCCTAGTCGTAGTGATGAATACACATTGGAAGTCACACTTACAGGTGGAGAGAGTACTATTCACTTCATGATTGCTGGTGGTATTGAAAACTACTGGGAACTGTGAGGTGCTATTTTGCCAACCTTGGTAATGATGCACGGCATGACTGGTACTTCAGAAATGATGAGGCCGTTTGCAGAAAAAGTACTACCAGAGGGTTGGAGGCTGCTAGTTCCACAAGCAGATTTTACACACCCCAGTCGTGGTTATACTTGGTGGCGTTATGAAGGGGGAGACAATCCAGGACGCAGAATTCTCACTGCAAAGGAACTGTCAGATGTTGATTCATCACTGCTAAAATTAGTCAATCAATTGCCAAACGATGAACTTGTTCTGGGAGGATTTAGCCAAGGTGGAGCAATGGCTCAGGAACTTCTCCAATTCGATTTGGATATTAAAGGGATTATCGCGATTGGGACCAGAGTAGTTAGGCCTCTAGAATTAAAGTCTCGCTTGACCGAGATTGAGCAGAATAATTTGTTCTGGATGCATGGGGAATCCGACCATCGCGTTTCTCTAGAAGCTGGTTTGGAAATACCAGAATTATTCGAGGAAGCAGGATGGAATGTACACAGGATTCAGCATCACAAGGGTCACATGATTCCTATCGAATATCATGAAAACTTGAAGGATTGGCTTCAAAATCTCTAAATTAAATTCCAATTGCAGATTTAAATTTCCAATTGAATAATTGCCAGTGAACTATTCTATAATTGTTGCACAAAAGATGCAATAAGTCTGAACAGACTAGCAGCGATATGCCGACAGCAAAAGCACCAGTAAGAATAGACCTGGCAGGTGGATGGTCAGATGCTCCCCCCTTTTGTGAACAGGTAGGTGGAGATGTTGTTAACATCGCAATCAATCATTATGCTCATGCAAATTTGAATGTCGATGAAAGTGGAAAACTTAGGGTAGAATATACCTGCGATGTTCCAATCGGTAGCGGTTTGGGTACAACTGGTGCAATCAATGTAGCGCTAATGGCAGCGATCAAGGGAGCAGACAACTCAGAAGAATTGGCATATCAATTTGAGAAACTATTGGGTAATCATGGTGGACGTCAGGACCAATGGGCGGCACGATATGGTGGAATTCAACATCTCAAATTTATAGGCAAAGAAGTCGAGCGAGTCCACCTTGTACCACCACCATCATTCAATCGCTGGATTGAGAAACATCTGATCCTTGCGGATACGGGAATTCGTCACACCTCTGGAGACTTACACAGCGGTGTTTGGGCTCGGTACGAAGAAGTGCTTCCACATTTGATGGAAATCCGTCAAAGTGGTAGAGATATGGCTGCAGCAGTTCAAAGAGACGACCGATTCAATGTGTGTGCTGCAATGAATGCATACACAGAAGCAGTAGGCAAACTCGACCCAATTCTGAACGAACCTTACCTAATTCTCAGGGAAATGCCAGAGGTTCTTGCATGGAAGGGCATGGGAGCAGCAGCTGGAGGCTTCGTTGGCATCATTTCAAAAGACCCTAAGGCGACCAAGGAACAAATTCCATGGGAAATTTTGGAATGGAATATAGATAATGAAGGACTAATCCTAACAGGCTGATAACACAGAGTTTCAAAAAGGACCGACTAAAAGGGTAATTCATGAGTCGAGTTGTGAGAGATGCTCAAGCGTCTGAGTCAGATTTCATTGTATATTCTACAACATTTTGTCCATATTGCGTCGCTGTCAAGCGGTTACTTGACTCTAAAGGACTCACTTATGAGGAGTTCAACTTCGACCATGAGCCTGATGCCAGATACGAGGTTGTAGCAGAAACTGGACATAGAACAGTGCCTGTTGTCATCGATAATCGGGGTGAAAATCCTATGTTCATCGGTGGGTTTGATGAAACTCAGAAGTTCTTGCGCTAATCGGCATGCAGAAGGTATGCTGCGTTGATTAATCCTGCAAAACTAACCCAGGCGATATATGGCCAAACGAGGATTGAACCGTTTTTGTTCCCTTCGAAAATCAAGTATGCATAAACAATAGTAAAAACAGCCATTATTACACATAGAATAGTGGATTGAAGATATTTGGCATCGTTGAAAACGCTGGGCCACATTAGGTTTGCAACCATCTGTATTGAAAACAGTGCTATTGCAATATTCCTGTAATTAATGTCGTTACGATTTGCTAAAGTTGTGTAGAAACTGATTGCTAGAGTTGTGTAAAGCACGGCCCAAACTGGACCAATAATCCAGCCAGGAGGCTGAAAGAAAGGTTCGTATTCGGAATTGAAAGTCATGGAAAACCCTCTCGCAAAAAATAGTCAAGTGCTCGTGCCGGGATTTGAACCCGGGTCGCCGGAATGAAAACCCGAAATGATGGACCACTACACCACACAAGCAGACATGCCCAGCGCACAGTTGATTATTCATGAATGTTGGGGTCGATGGCCAATCCGTTCCACCATCGAATTCCGACCCACGCAAGGCCTATTGTAATGATAAGAGCCGCACCAATGAGTACTTCTCTATCCAGAAGCCACCATATTGCATCGAGTGCTTTTTGGCCATAAATTCCGATCAAGAGAGCTTCCAGTCCAAATCTCAAACCTCTTCCTAACAAACCGGCAATAATGAACGGCTTCATCTTCATTTCACCCATGCCCGCTGCCCATCCAAACACCTTGTATGGAATTGGAGAGAATGCAGCAATGAATGTTCCAGCAGTTCCGTATCTAATTGTCAGCGCCTCTATTTTTTCTAAATGTCTCTCTGCCTTGAAACGAATGAACACAGTACGGCCCCATTTTCTACCAACCCAGTATCCAATTATGCTACCGAGCACACTGGATACTGCAACTACAATCCATAGCCAAAAAATCAGCGCTGTATCACCTTCAGCGGCAACCAACATCGGCAAAAAAAGCAAATCAGGAGGAACTGGTTGAATAATTGCCTCGGTAAATGACATGGCGGCTAGACTGATCCAGCCGAACCCGTCAAACCAGTCGACAATCGACTCCTTCCATGACATCTAGACACTGGCGCACCTTTCACACCCATGAACCCTTTCTCAATCGAAGTCTTGATTGAGGTAAATCTTGACCGGATGCTAGATGCCGGTACTCGATACAGCTGCTTTACTCCATTGGCCGGTAAATCGGCTACAGGGTGGCATTGTGGCACATAGCCAGTTAGATGAGTTGAGAAAACTATCTCCCGAGCGAGCAATGCTTGTCGAATCAATCGACATGAATTGGATGAGTTGTGGGTTAGATGAGGCAACAGAAGCAGCGTCTAAGACCGGAGACTTGCCTAGACTAAGCCCGGTTGATTTAGAGATCTTAGCACTCGCAATTTCGACCGGTGAGACGTTATTCACCGATGATTATTCACTTCAGAACGTTTGTAGAAGTCTTGGCCATCACTTTGAGGCGGTATCGAACAAGAAAAGCACTCAGCAATGGGGTTGGCAATTGAAGTGCATCGGCTGTAAAGCAACAAAAAAGGTTGAGTCACAAACGGAACAGGAATGTGATATTTGTGGTTCACGGATGAAGGTGAAAAGAGTTAGATGATTTAGTATCGAACTCAGTCCTCTTTTTCCGAAATTTCCTTTTCAACTTCATCAGTTGTCTTTCCGGATGGGTCAATACCGGCTTCTTCCGCCTTTTGTGCCACGTCAACAGACTTGGTCTTACCTCCGGCTTCCAAATCCGCTTCCGTATTCGCAGTTGATGGCTCTCCAGTGACTTCCTTCAAGCCTTTATGGAATTCTCCTTTTGATTGTCCAGCAGCTCTCGCCAATTTTGGTAGGCGCTCTGCTCCAAATAGCAAAAAGAAGATTGCAAGTAGAATCATTATCTCAAATGGTCCGAACCTCATTGTGTCCCCTCTGTGTAATGCCAGCCGCTTTGGCTTTGTCAATCAATCGGCTCTCAACCACCAGAAACCGGTGGTAACAGGGCAATTTCATCACCATCATTTACAGGTTCATCTTCCCCAACTCTAATGCCGTTAATATTCAGCATCAGTCCCTTGTTTAGCCAATCATCTAAGCCAAGTTCTTCCAACACAAATCTAACAGATGAGTTCGGTAAGAGTTCCACATCGTGCTCTCTTCCTCCTAAAGATTCAGCGAGCGGACCGAATGCGAGAACTTTGGCTTGCATAAGCACGCCAGCAAGCGGTATCTTATCAACTCGTGGCGCTGTGTCCCGGGTAATGGCGGTTGCACTTTCTTGTCAAGGCCTTTGGAAGATATACGAAATGGGCGACGAAAAAGTCCAGGCAGTTCGTGGTATAGACCTTGAAATCACTAAGGGCGAAATGGTGGCGATAATGGGTCCATCCGGCTGCGGGAAAACAACCCTGTTGAACATCCTTTCAGGAATTGATGAACCTTCTGCAGGTCAAGTAATGGTTGCGGGAAAGCCATTGTTTGGTATAAGTGACGATGAGAGAACAGATTTACGGGGGAAAGAAATGGGTTTCATCTTCCAAAAATTCCATCTCTTGGAAGTAATGAATGCTGTAGAGAATGTTGAGATTCCACTACTACTAATGGGCACGGAGCCGTTAGATGCTAGAACAACTGCATCAATTGCATTAGAAAAAGTTGGATTGGCAGATAGGTTGAGGCACCGTCCTTCCGAGTTATCTGGTGGGCAGCAGCAGAGGGTTTCAATTGCCAGAGCAATTGTACACAATCCTTCAGTGATACTTTGTGATGAACCTACAGGTAATCTTGATTCTGAGACAAGTCAACAGGTAATGGAATTACTTGTGGATTTGAATCGTTCTGGTTCTACTCTAGTTATCGTGACGCACGATAATGAGATAGCAGGGCAATGCTCAAGAATTGTAAAAATATCTGATGGCAGAATCTTAGTCGAAGAGGAATAAGAATGTTGATAGAAACCATCGCTGTTATTGCGCTAATTACTCCAATTAGTGCATCTGCAGCATGGTCTCTAAGAAGAGATGTAGAGAAGAAATGGCAAATTATCCTCCTTTACATTGGACCTATCATTGATGCATGGTTTGTCTGGTTGTTAATGGACTGGTTCGATTTTGGATTTGTCGCAACATGGGGATGCACTATTTCAGCCGGAATAATCTCGAATTTGCTTATTCAACCGATGTTGTCGCCGAGGAGATTGATGGTTTTCAGACTGTCATGGCAACAGGTTTTGCGCCGACCAAGGCAAGCAGCTTTGATGATGGCTGGTTTGTTGGTTGCCTCTTCAATCATTACATCATCTCTTGTAATTGGGGATAGTTTAGATGCAACTCTTAGCAAAGAGGTTGAAGCGGTTTACGGAGATACCGATATTCTGATTTTTCAGAAAGATCGCAGGACA
>Ga0213865_10000414_pt1 | contig 29005 bp, 45 predicted proteins | sample PICome_6_FD_160100 | JGI IMG/M metagenome (GOLD analysis project Ga0213865, IMG submission 160100) | Coastal seawater microbial communities near Pivers Island, North Carolina, United States - PICO282 | ecosystem: Environmental > Aquatic > Marine > Coastal | place: USA: North Carolina...
ACAGCTTATTAGTAGCAGCAGGGTCAAAGTAAATATCTCCCCAACCTTCAGGTTTAGGATTTCCCCACTCGCTTCTGTGATATATTTCGTTTGGCATCTTGCTCTTTATTTAAGTAACATTTTAGTTTTAATTCGTTGTCCTTCTTTGGTTTGTATTTACTTACAGCATCCATCCGTTAAATAAAGCGTTTTTGTCAGGATATATTTCCTCGTTAGCGTTACTGTAATACTCTGGGAATTTACTTGGCGCATTGAAACTTAAATAGTCAATTAACCTTTGGGTGTAGTATTCGGCATAATCCCTCTCCTTTGCTATAAGCGAATCAATCTCTTGCTTATCTACAATGGTACTGTTTTCAGAGCTGTGCTTAAATACACCCCCATTAGCAATAGTGTAAGATGCAAAAGGAAGATACTCAACCATAGCATAGTGAATAAGCATGGGTTGTATATATTCGTTTACTAGTGCCAAATAATCTCCTTCAAGCGAACTAGCAACTATATCGGCACTAATCTTATCATATAAATCACTACCCAAGTAATTCTGAATATGAATCTCTTGTGCAATCTTAATGAACTGAATAAATTTATCAGTATCAATCGAACCGCTTAATGCAGTATTCTTGATAAGGTCGCTTCTCTTTATAAATATTGCTGTTGCCATTATTCTACATCTTCAATTTGTTCTTCTACCTTTTCTTTGACTTCTTCCTCTATATCCTTTTTAACGCCTGTTTCCTTCTCTATCTCGGCTTCGCTGATAGCGTTAGTCAAGTCAGTAAATTCAAGCGGTTGTAGGGTCTTAAAATAGATATCAAGGTCTATTCCGTTGTACTCAAGTATCTTCTCAAGTTCATCAAGTATTGTAACCTGCATTGGTCTTATAACTGTATTGTCCATAAGAACAGAAGCAGTCTGTAATTCTTCTGCGTTATTTCCAAGACCTGTATTGTCTTTTATACCTACAAGCATAGGTGACACTATACGATGTGATACCATTACCTTACGCATACTTTCATCTGATAAGAACTGGTATTGCTGATGTGCATCTGATAGCTGTACAGGCTCAATGGTTGCTGCCAACTCCTTGCTATCGTTAAACGCCAAGATGAAACGACCTGCGTTAGAACTACCGCTAAATTTATTTATAATGCTGTTCTCTATCGCATCTCTTTGCTCTGCATCTGGCGTACCGTTATTAAAGTTGATAAGCATAGATGGACTTAATCCATTCTGAATATTGTTGATGTGATAGTTAGCAATTTCTTCTTCCAACTCTGCATACTGTAATCCTCCTTGATAATCTACTGGCGAATAGTATTTATACCCAGCACGATAAGGCTTTATGTATAGTATCTCAATAGCAGCGTTAGAGAAACCAAATGCAGGTATCTTTGTTAGCTTGTCTCCTGTGCTTGCTGTACTCCAATCAGAATGATAGTAGTATGCCTCTATTTCGCCTTTAGAGTTGCATTTCTCGGCTCTTAACGTCTCTACTGGTATATGTTCTACTTGAGCTATTTTAGAGCGGTCTTTGGTGTATATAACTTGAAGAGCAGCCTGACCCATCATTTTATAATCATGAGTTATCCTCTTAATAACATCTTTCTTTAGAAGCTCTTTCATCTCTTTGTAGTCAGCTTCATTTTCTTTGCTGTCAGTCGCATCAAGACCTCTTCCGTATATCATCTCGGATATACCGTTTATTGCAGCGTTATTGGTTGGGCTTCCGTTGTACCTGTCTATTAGGTAAGTAAAATAGTCGTTGTCCTCACCATAAGCAACAAAATCATCGTTATAGTATTCTTTCACCTCTGGTCTTGAATAAGAACCGAGTTGAACAATGTGTATTTTACCTTCTTCTTTATTACTCATAATAGGTCTTTTCTTTGCGTAATGTCTTACTTTTTTTGCCATTTCTTATCCTCCTAATGCCAATATTGCGTTACTGTTAGTTTCTCCGTTGGTCTCTCCGTTTACTCCAGTTAAAGTTTGTCCTAAATCACTCCAAAATAAATGTCCTGTACTTGGTTGAGTTGGAGATACAATTAGTTTTCCATCAACTCCATCTCTATTGTATATAGCAGCTACTACTCCGCCAGCAAATTTATCTCCAGTTATGATACTAGAATCTGTGTTTGGTTCAAATCTAAATGGTCTTACCACAAAGGGTAAATCAGCTTGTATTTCTGGCGTGTTTTTTTGTTCACTTACTATGTTATTGCCGTATAATGGCATCCTCCACATATAAGAACTGCTTTGACTTAATTCTGTTGAAGTCCATATATTTTTAAAATCAACCGAAAAAGGATTTTGGTTTATAACACCTTCGGGTATTCTATCATAACCATAACCCTCTAATTGATTGTTCGTAATTTTAGGGAAGTCAGCCAAAAACGCATCTACTTCGCCCTTTGCTGGAACATACCAATCATCATAAGTAGTTCCATCTACTGTAACACAGTAAAGGCTACAAACTTGAAATGCACTTGTTTTAGCAGCCATAACAGAGGTGTCGTAACATAAGCTAACAACTCCACCGCCACCGCCACTTTCTGAACTATCCAAGAACACAAACTGGTTGTCAAATGTTTGTTCAACTATGTAATCTCCTTTACCAACCTCATATTTAGGGTAGTCAATTTGATTAGTAACATAAGCCATACCCCTGTAAATCTCACTAACATCATCCTTGATGACTATCGTGTAGTAAGTTTCTGCTGTAAGGTCTGTAAACGTACCTGTAATTGTACTTATGTTCTTTGAACTATCAAAGGTATTTGTTACGGTATAATCAACCGTTTGCCTAGAGCTTTTGTTAATTAGCTGCAACACAGTATTTCCTATTATAGACGTTCTTCTCGGCTTAATATTTATATCTTGAGATAGCGTAGATGTTGTCAGTATGTGCATACTAAAGTAACAATCAAATTATTATTTGTTTCAAAGATACAAAAAAAGGGTCGCATAAGCAACCCCTTTTAAATTCACAACCCTATTAAATTTATGAAGGGTCTCTTTGAGTAGATTCAGTAGCAGTAGCACTTGTCATACCTGCAAATGGGTCTGCATCAGTACCTCCATCTACGAAAGATGGCATACGGATTTCATTAGCAGTTAAAGTAAGTGTGTAGCCATTTAAGTCTCCCATAGCAGTACCAGTTACAGCAGTACCACCAGTTACATCAGCACCATTATCAGCACCAACCAATAAGAACTTGTCATCAAACGTCTGAATAACAACGTGTGGTCTACCATACGCCATTAACTTTAATTCTTTGTTGTCCTCTTTAGTTAGCTTAAATAATGTAGCGTTTAACACCTGCTCGAAGAATGTTGTTCCATTCTCCATAGAAGATGTAATGTTTGTTTCAAGCGAAGAATTACCTTTAACATCGTAAGTGTGATAGTCGAAAGTACCAGTCATATCAGTAATCTCATCACTAGAACCATAGGTTAAAGTTCCTAAATCACCGAAATCTACAAAGTGTAGTTTCTTAATACCACCGACAGCATCTTTACAAGGTCTTAATCTTCCGCCAGTTAAATCACAAGCCATAGTTTTACTTTTTTAGTAAAAGGGGCAGAGTTACTACCCCTTTCGATTAAACAATTATTATGCTAACGTCAGTAACGTCAAGTCAGAACCGATACCGTACTGTACACCTGCTGTATATCGCATGATGATACGTACATTCTGGCTTCCGTCAAGGTCAGCCATGTCGATTACTTTTACTTCGTTGTGGTCGCTTAATAGACCTGTACCAAAGTAGATGTTAGAAGCCTCACCAGCAACGATGTGGTCAGCAGGCATTCCTGGCGCATGTTGGATTTTAATACCTTCAAAAGAAAGTGCATTACCCATATTGTACCATTGTTGTCCTTTAGCATCTGTACCAGCAGCACCTTGTCCACCTGTTGCGAAACCGCCTAATGCACGAACATAAGCTTGCAAAGCAACAGTTGGAACGTAGATAGTCAAATCTTCCTTACCGTAAACAGTAGAAGGAATTGAATCAACTACATTTCCAAGTAGTGTTACAATGTTAGCAGAAGTGAAAGATGTTTCAGAGCCATTTGCAGCATCGTTTACATCTCCGTCAGCAGCCATAAGAACTGTAAGACCGTCAAATTCTCCAGCATTGGCGTTTACACCAGCCCAGATATTTTGCTCTGTCTTTTCAGCAACTTTAGCAGAAACGTGTCCTAGAATAAAGTCAGAGAAAGACGCAGGTAGTTTGTCAAATGCAGAATATCCCATTTGTACAGCTTCCCAGTCTGCTCTAAAGTCTTTTTTACAAAGCTCTAGGTTAACTTGGAACTCTTCTGGCTGAAGAATACGCTCTGTAAGTGTAAGCGCATCAGCAGTAGCAGAAAAATCACAAGAAGCATCTCCTATAAAGTTAGTTGAAGCAACTTTCTTTACGACTTCTTTATATTTTACATTAGGTTTGATGGTGATTGCACCTTCAGCTAATGTTTTACCTGTCAAGAGGGCAGCAGAAATGTATTTTCCCGCAAACTCTCCAGCGTAAGTAGAGGTGATGGTATCAACAGAACCATTACCAGCGTATAGATTTACTTTTTGATTACTCATTTTTATATTATATTAGTTTTGAAAATACTCGGTCAAGTGTACTAGCAGGGCGATTCTGACCGAATTTAACCACCTCTTTTTGTTCAGTTTTTTCTGATGGATTGTGTGCGATTGGCTCGGCTGCTGGTTCAGCAGATAGCTTTTCGACTTGAGATGAAAGTTCAGCTTTTTCTTGCTCAACCTTGTTATACTCAACCATCATATCTTCTTTGATAGATTTAATCATATCTTCTAGTTCTGCGATTTTAGAGTTGAAATCCTCTTCCTTCACATAACCTTCCATTAACTCTACTTCTTCAGAATCTTCTTCTTCCAATTCTTCTTTAGTAGCTTCTTCTTCTGATTCTTCAGCCAACTCAACCTCTTCAGTTGATTCAGCATCAAGAGCAGCCTCTACCTCTTCAGCAGAAACTTCCTCAACAGAATCTTCAGATAATGCAACTTCCTCTACTTCTGGAGTTTCAGTAACTTCTTCGGCTGCAACTTCGATGTTTTCAACCTCTTTCGTTTCTGGCTCACTAATAGCAGAGAGTTTTTGCATAATATCATTCAAAATGTTTGTAGCTTTACTCTCCATATTATGTTAATTAACAGTTATAGTTATAGATAAATAACAAGTATTAAACAACTTGTTAGATTTTTAGGCACGTATTTTACCAATACCTTGCGCCCTCAAAGTGCCATCACAGCATTTCCTTGAGTATGTTCTTCCATTTTTACACAAGCAACCACGTTTTGAATTGCTTGGAACTTGCCTTCCTACTGTTTCTTTACTTTTCATTTCTTCCTTTGTCATCATATTCAGCTAATTCAATTTCTCCTAATTCTTTTAGTTTACCTCTACTCCAAGCAAGTCCAGCTTTACCACCCCACAACAAGTATGAGATAGTGCCACAAGCCTTTGAATCGCCAGCATCATAATATGTCTCTGCTCTCGATAAGTATGAATACATCCTCTTAATCGTGGACACACTCAATTTTTCACCTCTTGACAACTGCTGCGCTCTTATTTTCCCCACAGAGGTTGCACAACGGTTATTAACCTTCTTGTTTAGCTCAATACCTCTCTTGGCGTTATTTCTAACACCACTTCCGTAATCGCCGTAGGTTTTTAGGTTTAGCTTTCCAGCTTCAATGCTATCTGCAATCTCTAATAATACTTCAGCAGCATCTTCTTCTTGCTGCATCATGGACATAGCGACTTTATCTGTAAAGTAACCCTCAATAGAAAATCCTTTTACTTTACCTGTCTTAACGTAATCTTGCCACACCTCTTCATTGTTTACCTTCATAGAGACCATCCAAGTACCAACAGGCATCTTTAGCCCATACTTCCGAGACTTGTCATATTGCTCATCTTCTATTATCCAAGATTCAACAACAGACATTCCTGATAGTTGCGCTTGATGCTCAAGAGTTGACCTGTTTTGATTTCCCTTCATTAAGAATAATTCTGATGCCCTACGAACAGTATCTTCAGAGAAGTATATGTAATACTCATCCTCTTTTTCTCTTCTGTATATTTTCTTGTTAGGCACAAGTGCAGCGCCCATAAGAATACGCTTATCCTTATCAACATCAGCAAGCTCAACTTTTATTTCTTCTTTTAGGGCTACAAAGTTTTCTTCTATTGCAGGCTGCTCTACAATTGATATGGCATCAATGCCAGAGAACTCTCCCTCTTCGTCTATAAATAATTCTATTACTTTCATACTATTGAATTAACCGAATGATGCGGTGTTTGTTATATTTCTATCTAATTCTTGTTGTGTTGAAATGTCTTTACCTACTACAAATGCTTTTACTGGTTTTGACTGTTGTCCAGCAACGGTTTCTGCTAATTGCGATGTTTCAGATGCGCCTACTACGTTAAAGTCTGGTGCTTGAATTGTTCTTGCGCCACCACCTGCGCCTCCCCCTGCTCCAGCAGGTGTTTTTACCTTTAATATTTCTTTAACACTAGCAAAACCGCTAGCATAAGCAGCTATCTTTGCTATTGTACCCCTTATTGGTGAGTTTGACGTTGGTATTGGTAAAAATTGAGATTCGTATGCTTTTTGCCCAGCAGTATATGTTGACATTAAGGTTGAGGCTACGGCAAGAGCTTTACCAGCAGCAGTTTCTTTACCTGCTAATTTACTAAATGCACCCAAGGCGTTTGCGGTTACATCTAATAGCTGCATTTTTGATTTAGCTTCAAGTTCTGCTATTTGTATTCTGGCATCGGTTTGTTGTTGTTCTACATCGGTAAGCTGCTTTTGCAAGTTCATTCTCTCTTGAAAAGTCAGGTTCTCACTTTCAAGCGCAAGTTCCAATCTTTGTCTTTCTTTCTCTAACTGCTCATTCTTTAGGTTAAACAGGTTTCCAGCCTTTATACCCTCGTTAAGTATTTCTTGGTCTGCTGCCCTCTGTCTATTTTCTTCTAACTTATACTGTAATTCTCTATCGGCATCTATTACCTTCTGTGCCTGTTCTATCTTTAAATTACCTGTGGCTACTAACTCCTCTGCATTAAGTTGATTTATATATTTAGTTAAAGACTTTTTGGATTTAGCAACTTCATTGTCAAACCTCTTTTGGGCATCTAATCTTTTATTTTCATCTTCTTCAATGGCAAGAAACTCATCTAATCTTCTTTGTTGGTCTTGTTCAAACTCAGTTCGCTTTAATCTTGCCCTTTCTCTAATACCATCAAACTTAATTTTAATTTGTCGTTTTTCATCTTTTATAAAACCCTTGAGTAATCTCTCTCTTGACTTCTGCGTTTCTTTCTCAAAGTCAAGGTCTGCTGCTTTAAATATACGATTTCTTGCTCCTGAACCTTTTTTAGCTGAATCTATCTGTATTTGAGTATATTCAATAAGAGAATCTATTTGCTCATCTAATTTTTTATTCTCTTTGTCTCTATTTTCTATTATTCTTTTTACAGCAATATCATCTCCCCTTACCTCTTCCGCTCTTATTATTGTTTTTTTCCTTATAGAAATAGTTTCTTCTTTTCTTTTTTCTATTGTCTCGTCAAGGCTTTTAGATAGCTTCTCTGCCTGTTCTATTGTTAGATTACTTACATCCTTTAATTCATTTTTTGCATCAATCTCATTCTGTAATTGTTCAGATACAAGTTCGTCTATCTTATTTTGTGCTGCACGAGCCATCGCTAAAGCAACAAGTGATTCTCTATATATGTCATTTTGTTCAGCAGCTTGAGCTGTGTTATTAGCTACATCAGATAAAGAAACTTCAGCATCATCTAACTGTTTTATGTATTCAGGAAATTCTTTATTTAACGCCTGTATTGCTTTTTTCTGCTCTTCTTGTGATTTATTAGAATCCTGAAGTGTTCTTATATAAGTTTCAAACTTACCTGCTGTTCCTTGAACTTCACTTCCAGCATTCTTAAATGTTTCTTTTAATAGATTTCCTCCACCAGCTAAATCTTTAAAAACATTGTATAAATCACTTCCGTATGTTATTAATAACTGTATTCCTATAAGAAATGCAGCCTGTGCTGTAAAAAGACCTGATATTGCTGAAGCAAAAGAACCAGTTGCTTTTACGTTTAGTTGAACTAAATTCACTAACTGCGACAAGTTGTTCGCTATGGCTGTAAAACCAAAACTCGCATCAGAAGCAAGTCGGCTACTTTCCATTATAATAGCATTATTCAGACCAGAGGTTGCCCTCATTCCGTCTGTCGCTTTTGCTGTTGCGTTTGCTGCTGCTGCCTGTTGAGTAAGAGCTTTATCAACTTCTTTGGCTGATAGTACTAATTGTTTATCTGCAATGATTTTTGCCTTTTCAGCATCAGTAAGACTATTAAAGTTATCTTTAGTAACTTTTAATTGCTTTTGGGTATTAGCAGCCTCCCTATCGTTAATCTTTATCGATATGAGTATCTTTTGTTCAGCCATTCTTGTATGCTTTAGATTCTTTCACTCGTTTCACTTGTCTCTTTGCTTCATCCCAACTAGAACATCCTTTGTATATTCCTTTGGCGATGTCTACGTTGTGAGATACGCCATACCAATCAGACACTTGCAATAAATCTATAATCTGCTTTATCATAATGCGTTTAATAATTCTAGTTTAGATTCACCTGTTTTTAAGTTTGTGTCTATTGAATTTATGGTAAACACCTTGTCTCCAATCTGAAATCTGTCATTCAGCTTATAATTAAGTAATATGCTGCTCGGTAAATGTGCTGTAAGTTTGAATATTCTTTTCTTGGCGTTAAACGCATCTTCTATATATGTTTGATAGAATTTCTTAAACAATGAGTTAGACGTTCCTGCGTAATCTTGAAGTGTAAACTCATCAACTTCGCTATCAAAGTTTATTGTAAATGAGGGTTCATCATCATCGTCAAAACCATTAAATTCAACAGAGTTTGATGGTCTCCAGTATGTAGAAACAGCAGAGTGCGTTCCGTTATCAAGCCAACTAATTCTTTGGTCTGGATTTGTAGACAATTGAATCTGTCTTATTCCATAAAACAAAAGAGGGTTTGTAAGAACAGAATCATAATCACCAGTCTTTGGGTCTGCATCTGCATCTGGCTTAAAATTATCCCCAGCCGAATATCCCCACATTATTCTCGTAGTTCCAAGTGCGGAGGTGTCATCATCATCAAACAACTTCTCAAACTTCATGTGTGCAAAGGGAACTTCTATCTTATATGGTTTACCCCTATCTACATCGGGTGACTTGTATTCTGAATCTCCAAAAACCTCATTAAATGCTTCTTTATGCTGAATCATTAAAAGGGTTTTAGCCTCTTTATACTTAAATTCAATTTCACTATAAGGTATCGTAGCCTCTATGTCCGTTGAGGCTGAATCAACGTATTTTCTTATATCGAAAATTCTTGGGTTGTCAGCATAATAATCATCAAGAGGCAGAACTCTTATCTTTCCATAATCATTGTCATTTCTGTCATCTATAAAGTATGATGTAAGATTAAACATCTTAAATATTCCAGTAAGAAAGTCATATACTTTCATTTTTGGCATCCTTTCCGTTGGGCGTATTGTGGTTACTGTCGCTACGTTGTCTGGAGTATAGACACCATCCGCCAAAGTTGTATCAGTACCCTTCGCCCTGTCTCTTATTTGTCTAACTCTTAAAGATGATGTTGCTGAAAATGCTGAATCTGCACTAACGACCATCTTTATACCAGATATAGTTCCGCTATATGTAGAGAAGTTTCTACCAAACTCAAAAGTTTTAGTGCCATAAACGTTATCATGCTCTGCGATTATAGCATTGTTGTCAAGTGTGTTTATCACTTTAAGCGTGTATGGTAGTGTGGATGATGTTGTTACTGTTAAATCAAATTGAACCCTGTAATCTATTGCTGCTGTTCCAGTTCCAGTAACCCATTCTTCTATTTTAAATACAGAATCTTCATCTGTTCCAGAATCCTCAATACTTGGCGTTATATTTAACGTTTGAAAGTCAGCAAGGGTATCTCCAGAAGAGTGTGTAAAGTTCTGTAATACGTATTCAGTAGCATTTCCTCCGCCAATTTCACCTTTTTCTCGGCTTAACCACATATACAAGCCTCTATTTATAGTTCCAACTCCAGAAAACGCCTCTGAATCGAAAAACTCTCTTGTAAACTCTATACCATATTTTCTTTCAATAGCCTCTATAATATATATTAGCCTCAATGCTGGTTTTAAGTCTTGATACTGAACCCCTCTGTGGTGCGTTCCACCACCACTTTGATACGCTATATTTCCAGAAAGAGTGTCTGCTGTATTATTAGAAGAATCAAAAAACAATCTTTTTGTGTGCGTAACAAGGGGTACTATAAGGGGTTGTCTTGTTGTATATCCATCAACAGTAACATCTAATTGACTTGTAAATCTTGATTTGCTTTGAATATTATTATATTCATAGGAAAAGTTATCAATCCAAGTAAGTGATTCTAATTCATCATCGCCAAGCAAATCTTTTAGTGTAACGGTGTTACCATAGAATGTTACGTTGTAGGCGAATGGCTTGTTCTCCTTCATCTTCACGCCATTTAGGAATATCTTACCTTCTCTAAACGGAATGTAGTTTATCTCAAGCCTAGCATCAATCTTCTTTCTAGCATCAAACGCACCTTCTGATATAAAGTAGTTGTAAAAATGTTTAAATATCTTGTTGTTCTTCTTTGACGCAGGTACTGTAAATGATTGAGAGAAGTCAGTAAATACTTTAGATATATCTCGTATATCCTGTATTTTGGACGTTACAGAGATTGTTTCATCTTCAAACAAGTCCACCGCCTGAAATACATTGTCGGAATCTTTTATATACAATACTACTTTATTCATTATCGAATATTGTTTATTTTGTCTACTGCAACATCAAACTCCATACTGTACTGAACCAACTTATCATTAACTCTCTTCTTCAGTTGAAGTGATTGCGTTTTTAGTTTCAATGGTACTATCTTTTCTTCGTCTGTGAGCCTTGTCATCCAAACCTGCTCTGACAGCATAAGCTGCTTTATATGCTCATTACATGATTCGTCAATGTAATCTGTATTTAACGTTATACTATCGTTACCAACTAGGTTCAGCGTTCTCATTTGATGCTCTGAAGTGTCATATGAGAAGTTTGCAAAGTCCATTACGGAAGCCTTATAATCCTCCTTTTTTATATTAAGAGATTCATTATTTCTTCTTGTGAAGTAAAGGTCTTGTAATGCGCCATACTTATTCACAAAGGTAACTCTTATCGGCTCATACTTTGAGCAGTCGAATGTTTTTACCTTGAGTATCTTCGTTCTTGTTTCTGTGTCGTTTGTATAGTTAACCCAAACCTCATCGACAGCACCTATATCAACAACATTCTCAAACGCTTCTAATAACGAGTTATCTTCAAATACACCTCCAGCCTCAAGAACTCTCTCTTTGTAGCTGTCTGCTGTTGAATTGCTATCGGATGCTATGTATTGGATTGCTTCAGATGTTGTTGGGTTTGCTGGGTCTGTATAAACAACATTTTTAGAATATACAGTTTCTCCATTTAATCTAAAAGCTACGCTATTTGTTGTATCTGTATAAACAGGAATATTAACACTCCTGTCATTAACCCTGTATATAGTGCCTTCAGACATCATCAGTCCTTCATCGAAGTCTGGATTAATACCTTCTTCAAAGTATCCGTAACCTTCTGTTGCTACGAATTGATTATAATAATCACTTGGCGTTACTGTTGGTGAGGAAAGTGAGTTTCCATTTTCATCAAATGCGGTAATTATGGGATTTACCAAAACTACATAACTATCATATTCGCCATCATACTTTATCTGGATGTAGTCTCTTACAAGTTCAGATATTTCAAATACAACGTAATTATTGCCTTCTAGCTCCGCTTTAACTATGGTGTACTTTAAATCTTCAGGGTCGGGAGTTGAATCTCCTGTTCCCTCATATATGTAAAGTTGTAGTTTAGCCTCAAACAAATCTGCGTGATAAACTTTTATATAAAACGGACTTCTTGTGTTTATTAATCTTGCCATTATTTCCCTTTAAAAACGTATGTATCGCCCTTCTTTGTATAGCCGACACTTTTTAATATTTCATCTAATTTACCTGTTATATCTTCTTTTAGTGGAGGTAGCATACCATCTACTATATTCTCAAATGCTTTTTCTACAACTTCGCCAATGTATCTTGCTGGCGCAATACCACGAAGTGATATAGCCTCTCCAATCTTGTATGCGACCTTTGCTATGTTAGATTCTGTTCTCGGCATCGCCCTTCCTCCAAAATCCTTTAGCGTTACTGGCTTCTGTCTAATCCAATCCTTTATAGCATTCACGTTAGGGCTGAATGGTGCTGTGCCTTCGTCTACGCCCTTAAGGTATGAGTTACCGTATAGGTTTATATCAAGACCACCGTTCTCTACTCTTACGTTTAACGATTCGCCACCTTCTCCGCTTGACTTTACTGGCGCATTTATCTTACCTACTCTTTGTCTTGATGTCTGATACGATTCAAGGAAATACTGAATCAATTTCGTTTCTGCGAATGATTTAACGTATGCTTCAGTATTTTTAAATCTAATCTCCATTAGCAGACAGTTACAACATTATTAGGGATTGATATAGATAGGGTAAGCGCCCAACCAGTCATTAAGTTCTCAAATCTATCTTCAAACATAGTGGCAGTTGCATCGGTATCTAAAACGTAGTTATCATCGTTCAGGTCTCCACGTCTTAATTTAGACTGCAATCTGTTTATTACTGCAAGCTGCGTGTTTAACACATCGTGTTTATTATCCAGTCCCTGATAAGGTATTGAATCGCTATCGAATCTATCTTCCTTACTTTCGTCAACCAAGTCCATTGCTATCACCTGAATCGAGAATGTTATTGTATGTTCTCCAAATACAGCATCCTGTATGTTTATGTGTGATAATGGGAATATACTCTGCTTGGACAAGTCAACATCCATAATGTTACCAAAAGTAACTGTGCTTACAAATTCACTTGAATTTAGCTCTTCGTATATTTTATCTATAAGGTCGTAAAACTCTTTCATCTCTTGTATGCTTTCTTTATCATTGCAGCTTCTAATTCATTCTTTTCTTTTTCAAACGTCAGGAAGTTGAGGCATTGGAAAATCGGAAGTCTGGTAACTTGGTCAAACTTGAGAACATTTCCTCCAGCGAGAGCGTAGATTGATTGATACCAACCCCACTTTGAGCCAAAGCCTGCTTGAGCTGATAAGTCTGTTCCTCCGTCAGATTTTTCTGTATATAGCTCGGTATAGCTCTCAACAACTCCTTCCCTAAATCGTAAAAAAAAACCATAGAACTCATTACTACATCAAGAGGCATTTCTTTCATTAGGTTAGAGACTTCTTCACTTGGTTCGTAGGGCGCTACTGTATACTTATCTTTCTGCTTGAAGTTAACTGGTCTATAAAGTGCTGCCATCGCCTTGTGCATACTTCCCCAGTCTGATATGTTATCTTCTACGTCTATGTATGCGCCAAGAGAAATATTCTCTAACTGCGGTTCAAATCCCATATCTACGCCAAGTAAGTCAAACCTGCGTATTAGATTAGGTTTCTCTTCAAACGCCTTGTTGATTATGGTTAACACCTTTTCCGCATCTTTAGCTGGAATGTTAAGCACTTCCTTTAGGGATATGTTACAGAATATCTCAATAGTCTTTAACGCCAAGAAATCATCAGCACCTTCATTCTCTTCAAGTATTCTCAAGTATCTCTGATATTGCCCAAGTGTTATGCTTGACAAGTCAGTTGGAACTGATAATTCTATTTCTATGGTTTTCATATCTAAATAATAATTGGTTGTTTAAGTGTACTTATTGATTATGCACCTGCCTGTATGACACATATATATAATATATATCTTAATGTATAATAACATGTATCGTATCTTAATATGCATTTTAAGAAGGTTATGTTTTATAAAGCATATTAACATGATACACTCTATATAAATAATATAACATGTATTATATAATAACATGAGTAACCAGTTATGATTCATAACCTACTTTTTCTAAATGGTTGTCGTAGTATTTTATGTAGATGCGCCACAAAACATCAGTCAATTCTTCTTTTTTGTACTTATCAGGCGATTTAATGCGTTTTAAGCCATTATCTATTTCAATATGATACATATCTCCACTTGGTACAGGATATGCTCTTAAATAGCTTCTAAATGCCCAAGAGATAGCTTTACGAGCTTTATCTGTGTCTTGTAAATGCAATGGAATTGGTTTTATCTTACGTTTTGGCATACCTATTAGATTTATAGCTAATATACGAATAACCTATTAGATTCACAAGTAAGGGTATTAAATTCATACCTATTGAATTGAGTGGCAGGTGGAAATGATTAGGTAGGTGGAGAGTGGAGATATAATGTATGAGTGGTGGACACTCGGCAGAGTACCAACAATAAAGATACAAAACATTCCTATACTACACAAATAAATTGCGTTAAGATAATGTTAAGTATTTTAGGTGTGGATATAAAAAAAAGGGCTGCATTTCTGCAACCCCTTAACAAAACAAACTAAAAAAACTCTACTTCTTCTCCTATTTTTATTTTATCCACTTAATTAAACCGTTATCATTCAACCACTTAAGGAACTCTTTATCTTGTAGATGATTTATTTCTTTGCTTTGTTTTGTTCTACTTTCTTTAATTATTCGCAAATTATTTTCAAATATATTCCTATTCATATTAATTATTTTAACGTTGATACCATTGCTTTGTAGCTCTCTTACTTATATAAAAATTGCCACCGATTAAGCGATATTCATTTAATAAATATAGTGCCTCTTTCCTTGTTTCGGCTTCGTCAATAGTTTCAATGCCGTATCCGATAGATGGTGTATAGTTGTCGTTTTTGTAGTTTATGTAATACATATTATTTATATTAAGTTATCAATGTAGTTAATTTGTTCTTTGCTTATATTGTGGCATCCTATTCTTAAAAGTTTATCGAATGATATTGTAGTGTAATTTCCTACCTTTGCGCCTCGCATCATTGCGCCACTTTTAAGCAGCTTTAAATAGCGTTTGGCTTCGTTTACATCTATCTTTACCCCTTGTGAAGTTTCAACGAATTGAGCGCATTTAGACAGGCGTAAATAATCTTTGCCACCGATACGAAAATAGTCCTTTTTATATTCCCTAAATTTAGACAGGCTTTTAATCAATTGCTTTTTTTCTTTGTCCTTCTTTTTTCTTTCCTCTTCTTTTGCCCAATCTTTAAGGTCTTGAATGCTGGTTTCCTCTTGCAACGAATCAACAAATAAAAGAAGCTCCTTATATTCTTTGTATTTTCTTAATTCGTTTCTTTTGCGCTCATTTATATATTCATTAAAGGAATTCCACAATCTATAAATTTGACTAATATACATTTGCGGTTTTCTGGCTTTGGATAGTTTCTTTTTTAAGTACATTATATCCCTATAAACTATATTAATATCTGTTTTTGTTTTATAATATTGTTTATATTGAGACGTTGCACCACATAGCAAACTTATATGTTTGCCTGTTGAAACACTGTACCCTTCATCGTTTATTAGTATTGTTTTATCATCTAAAAAGCGCCCTAATTCGTAATGGTAGCCATAACTATATATTTTGTCCCCCTCAAAAAATATACTTCTATTTGGAGTACGTCCATTGTTTTGTGTCCGTTGTGCAAATGTGTGTACACATTCGCTGTTGGTGAATACTGTTTTCATTTTGTTTTGTTTTATTGTGTTAATTTTTAAAAGGGGGGAAGTGTTATTATTGAGGCTCACAATTCAGCTTCTTGCCTACAATACGGTATTATCGACACTACACCCCCATGTTAATATATTTCTATTATTTTACTAAATATCCCCAGTCATCAAAATAGAATTTACTTTGTTTTAATGCGGATTTTGTCAATTTATAATCGTTCATTTGCTCGTAAGAATTTACATCTAAAAAGCAAACGGACACTTTTCTTATATCGCTATTGCAAATCATCGTGTCATTGATATCATCGATAACGTCTATTAGTTCTCTGTCTAAATCATTGGACAAATTAACGTGCATTATTTGTTGTGGCTCGCTTTCGTATGTTAGTATTAATTCTGTTTTCATGTTGTTTTGTTTATTTCTTGTTCTACTATTTCCGCCAAAGGGTAAATATCAGTATATTGATTAAGGTCTAATTTACGCCCCTTAATTTCCTCTACTCGTTTTATATAATCAAATAAATACATGTTTATTTTTTATTTTATTGTGTTAATATTATTCGAAGGGCTAAATATAGCGGCACGATGTATAAAAGTAGGTGCACCGCTTTTTTTGTTATTTTGTCCATGTCTTATAAATTACTAAAAATTTGAATTGATGCGCCAATAATGAAGGCGAATGTCAAGCCTACCAAAATGTAAGCGAAAATATTTGTTTTGTTGTTTGTGTTGTTTGTTTTCATAATTGTTAATTTATATTATTTATTTGTTTTTGTTAGTACAAATATGCAACGTTTTTTTGTTTCTAATGTTAAGCCAATGTTAAGTTTTTAATAGTGAAATTTAACATTAAGTTTACATACAATTTTGTATATTTGCAAAATGGACTATCCACACCTTAACGTCAGAATTACCCTACACGATGCAGGGCGAATACTACACACCCAAAATACAAGCATAAACCCCCTATTGAATTCATAGCCCTATTAAATTCACAGGGTATTAAATTTACAAAAGGGGGTATTAAATTTATTCTCCTGTTAAATACAGGAATAAGCCAATAAAAAAAATGGCGCAACCTAATTCAATCATCCGTTTCATTTTTAAGGTTATCAAAACTAAAATCGTGTTCGTAAACTTCCTCCATTAAGGCACAATAAGCCACTTGCGGTATTGTGGTACATTCTAATTCAAATCTACTAAAATCGTAGGCATTTAGCGAATCAATTATTTCCATGCAGTCCGCATAATATATACACGCATTATCTATGTACTCGTGTATGTGTGTTTGCACATCATCATCATTTAATATGCTTTCATTCTTAATTTCCTCGATTAACTCATCTTTCAAATCGCTAATCCAATCGTTTATTCTAAATTCCATTTATCTTATGTTTTAATTGCATAATCAAATCCTCATCTTCTTTTTTCTTTTGCTTCATGGTTACTTCAATAATACTTGGTAGCCAATCGAACAATGCCTGTGGGCGTATTGTTACTGTATTGTGGTCATTAGATAAGCACACGCCATCTTCATTTGACCATAATGTAATTATCTCATCAATATATATTTCTTCGTTATTCATTATTTGTATTTATTTATGTTAGTTTACCTTCTTTTGTAAATTCGTATTCGTTTGCTTCTATTGCGTCTATAATTGCTTCATCAGACATAAGGTATTCATATTCACCCCTTAACCAATGTAGGGCATCTCTTTCAATCTGTTTAAAATAATACCCTTCAATAGTTTCAACCCTTAAGTCAAATGCCTCTTCTTTACCTTCCTTAACAGAATAACCATCTATTTCATTGCCTTCCCCTAATTCCTTAACTAATTTATCCCTTTGTTCAATAAAATATTCTGCATTTGCTTTTAAACTGTTTTCGCCAAATGTACCAATGATATTAACTGCTACTTCATGATGTGTTTCAATAAGGTCAATGCCAATTTCACTTCTTCTTCCTAAATCAAAATGCTCAATTCTTATTCCTAATTCTCTAAATGTTTCGTATGTGCAATCCCACCAATCGTAATTTACATTTATTTCACGAAGGTTATTAATTGCATTTTCTTTTGCATCATCTGACAATTCATCAAATGTATATGCTTGTGTTTCTATTATTCTCATTTGTATTTATTTTATTAATTCTATTTTTAAGCTACTTTGATTTTTGTTAAATTGAGGTATTGAATAGTATTTAGTATCATTGTATTTATTATATCTAATAAGAAACGAACCTATACCATGAGAATTATATATAGGAGCATCATCAGAGTACTCAACAACTCCATTTTTAACTTCATAAACCCCAAAAAGTTTATCTCTACTATTATATTTCATTTGTGTTATTTTTATGTTCGATGCAAACATACGAAGCCTAATGTTACCCAATGTTAAGCCAATGTTAAGAAATTGTAAAATATTTACTATCTTTGTATAATGATATTTAAAGGCAAATATATGTATAAATGGAATAACAACGGAGATATTGAAGTTATATCTGAACAAGAAGAGGTATTGAATTCACAGGAACAGACCCCTATTAAATTCACAGAGAACCCTATTAAATTCACAAGGAAACAAACGCCAATCTTTACAGGGGTATTGAATTACTTTCCCGATGCGATAAGAGAAGTTGCAAAGTGTTCTTACGTAGGGCAACAACAACACAATCCAGATAAACCTCTGGCGTGGGATAGAAGCAAGTCAGGAGACGAATTAGATGCTCTTTCTCGGCACTTACTCGAAGCAGGTACGATAGACACCGATGGTATCAGACACTCCGCTAAAGTAGCTTGGAGGGCGCTGGCTAACTTACAAAAAGAGATAGAGAATGACAATGAAGCAATTTAATCAATACCTCCGCACTTGTTTAGATAATGGGTGTGATGAGGTTGTAGTTAAGTTCGGTAGACAAGGTATAATATCAGTTGAACCCATAATAGAACAAGAATGAAAACAGATAAAATAGATAAAATAGTCTGGATAGCAATAGCGGTATTAACCATACTTGCGTGGTGTGGGGTATTGAATTGATTTACCTCAAAACATACATACCCTTCGGCACAGTTCTTTCAAGGGCGTATTGAATTGCATAGCGACTTCCGTCAATGGCGTGATTCCAAGAATCTCTGGGAATACTGCCCTTTAGCTTCCATGCGTAATTGTTAAACTCACGTATTAGATTCACAGATTCTTTATCTACAACTATATTGTAATCTTGCATAAGAGCGATACCAGATAAAATGCTACCTTTCTTTTTTATAGTAGGCGTAATGTTTTTAAGTCCTTTTGTCTTTAACTCTGATATGAGGCGTGGCTCACTGTTGTCGCATACAATTAGATTATTCCCAGCATATCTCCTACACATCTCAAATATATTAGACGTAGAAAGCCCAGCTTTGTAGAAGTGTTCTTTTATCCATATAGTCTTTCGTAGCTTATCTACCGCAATTTCAGTTAAGGTTGAAGGGTCAACGCTAAATCCAAAGTCAAGTCCAAAGATGGTATCATACTCGTTATTGAAATCGCCAATCTCCCAATGAGTAAACACAACCCCTTCTGCTTTCTCAAGCCATCCTCCCAATATCTGGTGCTTGAACTTCTCTGGTCTCCTTTGGCGCATTACCTCAACTTGCTCTACAAAAGATGGAGACAAGTGTTGCTTGTTGTCAAGATAGGTTGTATGTATATAGCTGACGTTCTCTTTAACGCCATTATAACCGTCTTTAATGCCTCTATTCTCAAAAAACCTCTCATATATCCAATGCTGTTTAGTTGTGGGGTTTAAGATAAGGATGCAGCGATTCTGCTTCCCAGTAGCACGAACAGAGTAATCAATCTTCTCAAACGATTCTTCGTCTGTAAGTTCTTCTGCTTCATCCAAGACAAATGTCGTAACGCCTTGAATAGACTTGAGTTTGGCTGTTTGGTCTCCACTCGCAGTCTTAATACCACTAAACAGAATACTGCTTCCTGTTAGGTTATTTATAATCTCGTTCTTTGTAACGGTAAAGTTCTCTGCAATACCCATCAGTTCAAGTTTCTCCAAGAACTCTGGTATAATAGACATAGATGCCGAAGTCATTGTATATCGAGTAAACAATATGCGATGCCCTCTTTCGTATGTTAGAAGCACCAAGAATGTATTTACGCCAAATGATTTACCAGAACCTCTACCACCTGTAATTACAAAGTATCTGCTTGGGTCTCTGAACAGAGGATTGTATTTAGGGTTGAGGTTTACTTTCTTCATCCTTTATTTCTGTTGATTCAATGTCAATAGTTTCTTCTTGTTGTAGGAAGGATATAACAGGAATATGAACCTCTTGCTTTACGTTAATGTCCTTCTGTTCTTTTGGCTTCCCATACTTATATTCCCACAGTAGGCGCAAGTGTGCAAAGGATTCCTTACTCATTTCAGCAAGTGTCTCCCAAGCCTTCTTCTCACTCCCAAAGGCTTTCTTCATTGAACCAAGCGCAAAGTTCTTTATGTCCGCTTCTTTGGCTTTAGGCTTTCTCCCCTGACCTCTGGACACTCCTTTTATTGCACCGTTGTTTCTACGCCCATCAGAGTAGGGAACGTGTGGTTTACTCTCCTTCGGCTCTGGTTTGGGCTTGATTGGTATTCCTAACTCCTTTTTCTTCTCGTCTGATATTAGACTTCTCTTTTTTGGTCTTGGCATGTTTAAATAATAAAGTTCATACCCAAGTGTTTAACTTGCTGATTTACTGATTGTAGTATCTGTTAATCAAAGTGTCAATTTGCCTGTTGTAATACATGATTAACTCATCATTGTCCTCTTTCTGCTTCGCCAGTCTTAACTGGTCTTTAAAGTATGACATTGACTTTACGAATGTTTCTGTTTGTATTTCCATTATTTTATATTTTATTATTCATAAAACCACTTTTTATTTTTAGGGTAATCTTTTATTACCAACTCAATATAAAAGAATATTAAGTCAAGTACAATAGATTTATATATATCGTTAAAATAATTATAGGCTATTCCTATACGAAATCCATTGTGATATTTACTTATTTTTAGTTTCATGTCTTATTAGTATATTGAACCGCTTATGCCTTCAGAGGCGTAATAAACCTTTGTCTGTTGGTTTCTCGGTTGTATGTTATTAGATATAGCTTCTTTTAAATCGCTACTCAACTTCTCAATATCCTTCTTTAAATCGGACACCTCAATCCTCAACCTAATATTCTCTTCCTCTAAATCAATCTCTGGCTCTCCAGTCAGACCATAAAACTCATTACGTATTGAATCAAACTTCTTCCTAAACAACCTGTCGTGCTTATAATCTATCGCAAACTCATTTATCTGGTGCAGAACAGTAGCGTGATTCTGTTTAAGTGGTAACGTCTGTCCTATTTCATGTAGTGAGGACTTCCTGTAAAATTCACGCATAATTTTATAGTACATCCTTCTTGCGTGTACCACCTCTCTCTTTCTTGTCTTTACGCCTATCTTGACGCCAGTTTTCTTTTGTACTATTCTTTTAAGGTATTTTATTTCAGATTCCATCTAATTCTCGTTTATATTGTTCATACGCTTCCATTGCACCCTGTATACATTCATACTGCTCTGTATCTTTAAAGTATTCTATTAAGAATTTAACCTCGTTAAGAAGCAACATACCCTCTCTTAATGAGAGCAGCACATCTTCTCGGCAATCCTCTTTAGCTTGTTGATACGTCATCTTTTTTATCTTCTGGCAACTTCTCTATTACAGCTTGAAGCATGGCGTATATCGTTGTAACCGCCTTCTCAAGCATTTCTATTCTGTGTTGCTGTGTTAGTTTCTTTTTTCTCAACGCAATATTTCTTTTCTAATAAAATCAGACAGTCTCATTCCGCATTCTGATGCTCGCTTGTTTAGAAGCTCAAGCTCTGATGGTTTAACTCTCACGTTTATATTTTTAACTCTATTTTCTACTTTAATCATTATAATATTCCTTTTATAGTGTATTGGTCTATATTCTTTGGTTCATCAGAGAACCAAGTCTTAAAGACATTAACCGCATTATCAACTAATCGCTCTCCTTCATAATAGAACTCTTCGCTTACATTGTAGATGCCAATGTCTTTGGTTTCCTTATCTACACATAAAAATACAAAATCTTTGTAATCTATCCCAAATAAATTGCAATAAATAAACACCTGACTTGCATACCCATACTTCTTACAGTTATAAGGAAAGCTACCCTCTGAAAGACCTGTTGTTGTCTTTAGGTCTACGATTCCATTCGCACCAATAGCATCTGCCTTACCCCTGAAAGGAATAGACATAATGTTTCCGATAGCTGGCTTCTCATATTCAAGTAACTCGATTAGTTGAGCAGCATCATCGTTATTATAAATAGCATCAGAAAGCCTCATTGTTTCTTCATACTCTTTTCTTAAGAACGTCATTGGATTGTCAGCAAACGCCTCCTTGTATATCTTGGTGTTCCTTGTACTTGCATCCACCCAATTAAGGTGTCCGAACTTTTCAGGCTCAAAGCAAGCGAGGTGTAGTAACCACCCAGCAGTCATAGCACTTGTACGCTTATTAGCAAACCTTAAAGACTTTGCGTATGCTTTAGGCGATTTGTTAAGTAACTTAACACTACTACTACTCAAGGCGTTCTTACCCAAGTATTCATAGTAGAACTCATCGTTGTCCATTTGCTTTAGAATAGAATCTTTATCCCAAAACTTTCCATCTAGTGTAACTATCTGATTACTCATCTATCGTTCTTTTAGCTAGTTCTGGTGCTATAAATTGCATGGGGTGAAATTGCTCAAACACCTTGTTTAGTGTGTACCTAATTTCTTCTCTATTCTTTTTAGCCTCTTCGGAATAATACCAATCAGCAAGTTCCATTTCTTCTTGGTAACTCTTTTCCATTCTATCTATCTGTTCAGCATTAAGAGAACCTCGCTCTCTCATCTTCTGAAATAACTCATTTGATTTACTCATTTTATTTGTCTTATTAGTAATTTAATTAACTTCTCTATCTTGTTCAAAAACCACGATAAGGGTGCGTTAAGTATATAGTGTATTATCTGCAATACACTCTCAAGCATCCAGAATATGAATACCAGAACGATTACAAATACTAACTTCAGTAAGTTTAAGGGGGATAATATAAATCTTAATAACTTGTTCATTTGCTTATTATTTTAAGCAAACATACAAACTATTTAGTAATTAACAAAATTATTAACTATTTTTTTGGATTGAAGTTCTCTTTCCAGATGGTGTAGCATACCGCCATTCTCTGGTCGGTGTCTTTATATTCGGAAGCCATTTTACCGTTACCAATGCAACGCACTATAAAATCTTTCTGCTTCTCGTACTTCTTTGGCTTAATTAGTGGCATGTTAAAATTTACATTTTTGGCAATTCCAATAATCGCCCAGCTTATTTAAGTAAGAAACGAAGTCAATATTGTTTCTTTTGGTCCAAGAGCCATTGTAGTAGACACCAGTAACTTTGCACCTATCAATAGGAACATCCACATCATCTCTATCAAAATTGTGTTCTACTTTTATAACGCATGATTTATTAGTGCGCCAAGAATCACAGATACGCTCAAGAAGTATTCTTTGTCCAGTAGGTATTTTAGTTCCCTTATATTTAGATTCGATAAGTATTAAAACCTCATTATCAAATTCAAGAACAGCATCTATATCTGATGGGTGTATCTTTCCATTTTGCACTCCAGTAAAATCTAAACCTTGTTTAGTCTTGTTGCTATTCCTTATTAAACTCATTGTGTATCTTTAGTAGTTTTTGCTTTACAGGCTTGAAACAACTGCTGCAATTTGTGGGCTGCAATTTATCATTAAAGATACGATTATAAACGGAATAAATCTCTTTAACCATACTACCGCTAATCGTGTTTCTTGACCTCTCAAATAACCATTGAATTGTGTCCAACTCATCATCCGTTGGCGCATTGTATTTTCCATAAGGGAATAAATAATTTAGCGTTTCCTGTCTCTTATCGCAGCCACAATCCTCCCCGAGAACCGCCTTTGCTAATTTATCAATACCAGTCTTGCGAAACACCTTCTCTATGGTATCGCCAAGACCTGTTGACTTAATCTCCTGTGATTTCTTTTCTGATTGCTTCTTTGGCATTTTTTAGTGTATTAAATATGCTACTTAAACTTATTTTTGTTTCTCTGGCAATATCCCTCATAGACATACCCCTATGATAGTAAAGATTAAAGATACCTTTGTCGTACCAGTACCAATCCTCAACCAGAGCTTCAACTCTCTTAAATAACGCTTCTTCTTTTTCCTTTTCTTCGATAGAATCCAAGCTATCTTCATACATTCCTTTAAAATTATCATCCGTAATCTTATCCGTTGAAAATACAATTGGATTCTTTTTGCAGCTTGTGTGTATATTTGCATAATATAAATTTCTTAACGTAATGTAAATGTAAAAGGTGTTAACCTCTGTATCATTGTACATAATCTTTTGAGGGTCTTTAACATAGTCAAAAATCCTAACAAACATCTCTTGGACAAGTTCTTTAGCCTGTTCCCTTGAAATGTTAAACGACATCGCCATATTGTACCAGTCATCATACTTATTTGCGAGTTTTTGTAACAACTCTTCCTTCGTCAACATAATCTATTACAATTAAAATTTGCTCAATCGAATTACAAACAGCATAATTACCATTCCACTTCTCCTGAAATTCCACCTCATCAGGCGTTAACTTCTGTTGACTTTTTGTTTTATTTCCGTCTTTTAACTCAATCATGTAGTTATCATTTCTGTAACCTAATATTAAGTCTGGCGCACCTTTTCCCAACTGATGGGTGTGTAAGACTGAAACGCCTAAATCTCTTAATTGTTTTACTACTTCTTTTTGGTTTGCATCTACTCTCGCTTTTTTTCGCATCTTAAAACATCTATATCCTTAAATGGTGTGTATCCATCAAAGTAATACCTTTGTTCTCTTATGTTAAAATTGATGCCCTCCACATCCTGTGGAATACCAACTAGCTTTTGTTTCTTAATCTTTTGTGAACCAAAGATAACACTTGTATCCGAGAAATCCAAAGCACGATTAGGTCTCCATACAAACATCACATTATCTGCCTTGTCTGAAAACGTACCGCCACCCTTAATTCTATTCACATCGGGTTTGTAATATCTGCCACTTTCATCCTTTTGTGGTGTAACTTGATGCGCCACTAAATTTACAGATATATGATTCTCAATAGCAAATCTCTTTAACTCACTCATGAAACGACTTATATACAAGTCCTCACGTTCCCCCTTGTACATCTTGTGCTGCACCGTATTGTAAGGGTCAATGATTAAAGAACGAATACCCTTTGTTTTAACAAGAAACTTTGCTCTATCAAATATAGAATCCAAGTTAAAGTTCTTTCTAGGGTATATTAGGAAAAAGTGTTTCTTTACAAAGTTGATTGCTTCATAATACTCATCCTTCGTCATCTGATTATTCTTGTAATATGGGTCGGCACTCTTACCAATGTACATCTCTACAATATCATTGAAAAAGTCTTTCATCGGCATATTCTCTGGACTAAATACGCCAAACTTCCAACCATCGTGAAATGCCTTAACAGTAGCAAGCTGGTTCAAAAGCAAAGACTTTCCTTCGTTCTGATACCCAGTCCATATATTAACCTCGCCCATTCTCCAAGTCCAAGCCTTATCAATGTGAGGAATGTATGTGCTTGTGCCTCTCTCCTGACCGTTTTCAAAACCATCCATCATAGATTCAACAACATCGTCAACATCAAAAATACCTTCTACTTTGGGCGCTTCAGCTATTTTAAGGCGATTACGGAGACTTTCTACGCCTTCCTTGACCAAGACCTCATTAGCATCCTTAAACGGTCTTAAATCGACTATTTTACACTTCTCTGCGCCAAAACGTCTAATTAACTCTTGTTGCAAGTTTCTACCATTGTCATCATTATCTGTGGCGATATAGATAGTAGATGCCTCATCAAAAACATCATAACAAGTTGTTAGACACTCAAGTTTCTTATCAATACTCTTGTCTCCAACATTGGGCGCACCCATATTAACAGAGGTGTGGTAAGGAATACCAATCACTTCCCAACTCAAAGAATCAATCTCTCCTTCACATATAACAATCTTTGGTTGACCTTTAACGCCATCATAGTTGTATATGATTGGTTTAGCATCTTTAGCTTGAGCAAAGAACTTGCCGTCTAAACCTCTTTTCTTGTAGTTTACAAGTTCATTATCCTTCATATAGGGAAAGAAAATGTTTTTGTCATCACTTGACGAAACAATCTTATTTCTTTCAATAACCTCATTAGTTATACCCCTTCCGTTAAGGTATTTGCGCCCCCTATCAGAGATTCTCTTCATATTGGTTTTAGATGGCTTTGTGTATTGTTTCATTGGTTTTGTGTATTGTTCCATTTTCTTTACTGTTCCTTTATATCCGCATTTATGGCAATTATATACGCCCATCAATGTATTGATAGACAGGCATGTGTCTTTCCAATTCTCTTTGCCTAGAGACTTGCATTTAGGACATTTAACCTTTTGTTCTTCTCCGTTTCCCTTCGGTTCTATACCTAAATCTAAAAATTCTTGTATAAACATTTGGTAGTCTCGTTTTTATTTTGTTTTTTTTACAATTATATAACATGTTACGTATTATAACATGTATCGTATTATAACATGAGTATTAAATATTTATAATATGTATCATATTATAATTCTTTATATAACATGTATCGTTTCGTAACATGTTAATACTTGAATTGAGGATTAACATATATTCTGCGTTGCTTTCCATCAAACCCTATACTTTTCGTTTCACGTCTAATACAGGCGTTTTCCTCAAGTATATTTAAAATTCTATACAAAGTCCTATCCTTAATGGTTAAAGCCTCGCAAATGTGCTTATTTGAAGCGAAACAGTAACCTTTGTCTTTAGACAGAGACTTAATGTAAGAAAATACTGCTTTTTCTACAAATGTTAGTTTACTTAAACCTTCCATATCTACTTTTATATAATTAGTTTTCATAGCTAAAAAAAGGGGGTTTTTACACCCCCCTCTGTTTATTTAGAACGGAAAGTCATCATCGACTTTAACTGGTTCTGATTTTGGTTTATTATCTGAAGATGGTTGCCACTCGTCAATGTAAACACTATGAGTTTTACCATACTGGTCTGCCTCTTTCTTTTTAGAGACCCCTAATCTTAAATAACGCTCTCCGTTATATTCACTCCAAAAGTCTTTAACTTTGGATTCTGCGATAGAGATGTTTACAATCTCCATTCCGTTGGGTGCTTGTCGACCTGTGCCGACATACTTTTTTTCTGACATAATTTATGTATTTAATAATTGTTCTACTTTTTTACTTACTTTGTATTTCTTGCGAATATCCGATATGGTAACTCCATTCTTAAATGCTTTCTTGGCATTTTCAAACTTCACACCACTTTCAGGCAACCAATCAAGGTCGTTATCCTTGCTTGAATGGTCATTAGTCGCATCGGCATCCTTTGTATCATCTATTAAGAATAACCCATTTAGAGCGTATTTACGAGCATAAGATGAACTACTCCCAAAACATTGCGCTACATCCATTCCCTTTTTATTAGGGTCTATTCCAGCTTGTGCTGTAACCTCAATAGAACCATCCAAGTCTTTTAATTGTGCTGTTGATTCTATATAAATAGAAAGTCCATTGCCTAGATGTATAACCTCATCACTTATAGTTAAGACAACTTTGTGTTCTACCAGTAGAGGTTTTACTGCTTCCAGTATATCCTCACAATTACGGTACTTATACTTACCGAAACTGTTAAATTGATTTTTTGGTGCTTTCAGTCTCCCCTGAATGTCCACCAGTTTTTCATGTATATTCATGAGGCAAATATATAAATTCCAACTGACATTACAAAATAATATCGAAATTATTGAAATTATCTTTGTATTTATTGGTTAAAGATAGGCGCATTGCCTTCTGTTCTACATTAGGAATGATGAAGAATCCATTGTATTCATCGAACCATACCGCAAAGAAGTCGCACAAATGCTTTGGATAAGCGCCACCCTCTCTATGTAAGGTAACTCTAGTGTTGTTATGTTCTATGTCTTTCTGCCTTTCAGCACTAACATATTTAATCTGAATCTTAAATACTTTACCGCCCCTCTCAAGTAAACAGTCATAAGTAGATGAATCTAAAAGTGGCATAGATACATTAAATCCATTCTCCATCGCTCTTGTGGCGAACTTATACTCTGCAAAACAACCCTTTTGATTTCTATCCATTCGACTAATATACAAAAAAAAAGTGGCAACCTAAAAAAGCTACCACTTTCTATGAAACAAAATAAAAAACAAATGAAAACAGGATTAACCTGACACAAAACAAATATACCCTATTAAATTCATAAGGGGGTATTAAATTCACAGAAGTTATTAACGACCTTGCCCTCTGTATTTCTTTTTATAACCACTTTGACCCACTGATGCGTTCTTTGAATGAATATTAGGTCTTTTACCCCTAGAGCTAGGAGTGTATGCATTAACTATCTTTTTCGCCATTCTTCTTACTTTTTTCCCAAGTTCTTCCAACAAAGTACGCACCATATACGGTAATGAGCAATGTTTGAAAAATAGGGATATATTCTTTCTGTATGCTAAACTCTCCAATGTTTCCATCGGTAAATGCCAATAAGGTAAACATAACCGTAAGAAAGACCAGAGTAAGCGGTCTAATGTTTTTCGACATCCAGCTATCACTCTGCATATCATACTTCCAACGCTCTGTAACTTGTTGTTGTGCATCTTTATCAGCTTCTTCTAATAGTTCTTGTATCTTTTGCTTGGCTTGTAGGCGCTCTTCGTCAGTAGTTGTTAACTTGTCTATAACACCACCAATATCCTTTATTAAACCGCCTGTAATTAGTTGTATTAGCTTTTTCATTAGTAAGTCCACATTACGCCTTGTGCTTTGTCAGGGTCTATGTCAGCGTGTATAAAAGTTTTTGCAACTCCTATCCTACTAAACCCTACATCTAAAAGGCAATTAATTAAATCAAATCTATTTTTAGTACTTATGGGTAAGCCCTTGTTATTGTCAGATAAATCAATAGCCAAACCTTTTAAGTGACTGCTATTTTTTACACCGCCAACAGCTTC
>Ga0213865_10000416_pt1 | contig 28883 bp, 30 predicted proteins | sample PICome_6_FD_160100 | JGI IMG/M metagenome (GOLD analysis project Ga0213865, IMG submission 160100) | Coastal seawater microbial communities near Pivers Island, North Carolina, United States - PICO282 | ecosystem: Environmental > Aquatic > Marine > Coastal | place: USA: North Carolina...
CCTCATATACATCATCAACGAAAACCTTAGTGAACTCTGCTTCATATTCAATGTTGTATGAAGTCTCGTAGTCCCCAGAGTAAACCGATTCGTAGTCCCCAATATAAATCGATGCAAAGTCACCAGTGTAGTCACCGGTGTATTCTGTCTCATAACTCTCTTCGTATACCTTCTCAAAGTTACCGGTATAGTCACCTGTATAAGAACCTGTATACTCTTCTTCGTATAGTGCCTCACCGGTGTAGCCTGGATCATCAAAGAATGTTCTTCGTGTGTCGACTGCAGTACCACGCGCTTCCCATGTGCCTGTATCTGTGGGTGGGCCTTGTACCGATGACCTTAACTGATAAGTTCCTATACCAGTGTCCATAATCAATTTCTTGACTCGTTCACCAAAGGTGAACTGCATATCAAGATCTTCCATTGCCTTCAGACCGGCAAAGATACCGTTCTGTCTAAAGATGGATATTGGATTAACGGTTGTAGGTTGAGTACCATTGGTTCGAATCCAGATACTCTGACCAATACTTGATCCATCACCTCGTGTATCGACAAAGATGTTTTCAAGGAAAACTGTCCAATCAGAACTAGGAGCTGCTGCACCCAATCGGAATACGCCAGGATATTCGTTGTTAACTATTTTAGAAACAAACCGTTCACACAACACATCCAGTTCTGAATCAGACATCTCCTTGAGACCAGTATTGGTTTCATTCCAATACACTGGATTCTTTTTGCGAGGGCCTGAGGTTTCTACCGGACTCTGCGCGGGTGTGTTTTGATAAAGATCTGTTTCGGTAATGACTGTGTCTGGTGGTCGATTCAACTGCACACTGATCGTGGGAAAACTAATTGATTCATTTGCAGTCGGTGTGCCATTGTCGTTGTCTACCGACGACAGGTTGAGTACAATGTTTAGAGACCCTTCGTCTTCAAGTTCGAAACGGAATGTGGTTTCGAATGTACCGCTAAGAGTTGGGTCAACAAAATCCTGCCATGTAGAACTGGTTGTGCTTCCGGATGTGACTGTTGGAGATACATCTTTTGTGAGAGCAGTGAATGTCGAACTACCGGAAGTGGATACCGAATAGGTTATGGACTCAAATCCATTACCAGTGGACGTTGCATTACCTGACACCACGATTTCGATCACGTCATCGACATAGAGAGTGGTTGGTATACCACCGCTCGATGCGGTAATCGTGTGCGTTGACTGAGTTACGTCCGACGTGATAGTGGCGGAAACACCTGCACTTGAGGTGATCGCTGGTGCGGTTGTGCCATCAATAAACTGAGTGTCTTCGTAGGTACCGACAAGAGTTCCACCACTGAAACGTGACAGTGCAGAACTCGCACTGGAATCTATAAGACTGAGGTGCGTCCCCGCCTGAAAGGCAAGATAATCCTCTTCAGCAAGCTGAAGTTGTTTCAACTCTCCTGCTGACAGATTTTTTAAGGGACGGTATGGCATTAACTACTTACTCAAAAACATTTCTTCTATTTATGGGTTTTTTGAAGTAGTATATTCAATGCCTCCTTGATTTCAGATATGTCAGACTCTAGGTTGTCAAGACGTTCTCTGTCTTTCTTCAACTCCAGATCCTTTTGTTCTTGTCGTAGTTTTTTCTCTACCGCTTGACGAATCCGAACGCGATCGGTATTAAGGATCGCGTTGGATTCCATGTCACGGACTAGGTTTGGATGCCCTTCCACCGGCACATAACGATTACCCATAGTTTATTTCGCCAAAAATTTGAAGTTCATATCGCGCACTCTGATAGGGTTATCCTGACCTTTCATTACAAACTTACCTTGTCCTTTATAGAATGGATCAAGTGTACCACCCAAACCACCAGCTAACCACTGTTGTCGTTCAAAGACACCGTCATTACGAACTGAGAGGTCGTTAAGAGGTGCTTGATAAATCCAAGGTTTTTGTGTAATGTCTTCATCTGCACCCGCAGTTCTGAAGTAGAAGTCGACACCCGCACCTTCCGGAACACTCAGATCCGCACGAACATCAATTGCACGTGCAGGTTCTAATACAGTGACCGGAGCGGTGATGTGCCTTGATCCACCGGTAGCACCTACTGGTGATGTTTCAGAAACATTATTGACAAGATCCGGTGTATCACTGTCGTCCATCATGTAACCCGCAACAATAAGTGATGCTCTCTGCAGATCCACGATAGGTGAAACATAGTCGTTACTGGTCTTGAAGTCCGCCTTAACAAACAATGACTTACCACCGTTTCCGTTTGATGTCAACTCACCGGCTTCAATGGTTGGATTGTAAATCGCCTTTGGTTTTGCAAAGTCAATGTTTTCGTTTGGTGTGATACGGCGATACTGTGGATCAAGAGTGAATCTTGTTGTAGTACCACTGACATACTTACCCGTGGTGAACTTCGCAGAGACATCCAGTGACGTTTGCTTCGGTATGTTGTTTTCCATTGACAGGTTCGCGACAGAGAATGTTCTGTTCTCTACGTTTAGAACACCGGTACCACCCGCAAATCCAGTTGCAGTCGCGGCAGTGGATACCTGAACACCGACTGATTTTAACGACTTGGACAGAATGGTGTGTGTCGCATTAATTTCAGAAATTGGAATACCGTTAAGATTACTTCCACTGTTACCCTCAACACCAGAGATTGTGATCTCATCACCCACATCAAGACCATGACCTTCATGTCGAATTGCAATGAAGTTCTTGTTCAACGATGTGTAGATAGGATCTGCAACCAGTTCCTTACTTGGAAGGTCGATGTTAGTCAATATAAGTGAACCACCACCAAGACTAAATTTGGCACGAGTTAACTTGAACATGAGATCCGTGTCTTTTGACCCTACGTAGTTTGTACTACTCTGTGGTAGGAACAGCTCGCCAGGGATTGGTTGTGTCGACACTGTGCGAGAGGTTGAACCATATACGTTCTCTGTAGTCTTCGCAGCATACACTTCATATTCGGTTGATGCAGACTGCAGACAGATCGCATAGTGAGTCCACGGTTGAAGGTATACAGGTTCCTCAAACTCAAAGGTTGTTTCATTACCCTGAATAACCGACAGTGTTGGACTACCACTTGTTATCGTAATCTCTGAGGCCTTCTTGTAGACATAAGAATCTGGAACGACTGTGTTCGCAGAAGGTTTACCATTCTCCACCGGACGTATTGTCAAACTGATCGGTAGATTTCCGGTATCTTTGGCACGGAAGAACAGATCGACCTTTGTCAGAACAAGACCGTAGGGGTTGTCAACATAGAATGACTGTGCGAGTGGATTCTCTGCAGGCATCAATGGGCCTACAACACCACCTGATTGACGATTTTGGTCGAGTGTAATATAATCAGAAAGAACACCCGACATAGTGTTGTCGTTGTCGATCGTAGTCAACTCTGCGGCTGTGAGACCCGCTTGGTTTGTACCATACTTACCCGCGAGTTTTGGATCAACGAGGTTGATGTCACCCGATGCAATCTTGTCAAGAACATCCTTGACCTCTTTTGGTGAGAAAGTATTGTAACGATTCATGAGATATGAGAACGGTACAACTGACTCAGGGTAACGTAACCACTTCCATCGATTCCAGAATCTAAATGGGCCACCCCATGCAACATAGTATGCAAATGCTTTACTACCTGCCTGTGCCCAGTCTGGTGTGTTGATGTCTAACAACTGGAATTCACGAACACCCGCACGGAATCGATTCTCTGTAAATGGATATTGCTTGTCAGCCTTATTCAATCGACGATACACACTTTGAGCACGATTAGATGGAATGAAGAATGATCCAATCACTTCACCGTTTGCGTCGGTCGTCAGTTCAGTAGAACCTTCAGGGTGTTCATTGAGATCTATGCCGTATCGATTACCCGCGTTTTCATAAATTGTTACTGTGGTGTTGTCTGACCATGTCTTGAACGTGGTCTCTTCACGACAGAACGCAGACACATCCTTTCCGTCAAAGAATGGTGTGAACTTGGTATTTGGTCTCAGACCCTTCGCATGGAAGTAAATCTTTCGAGAACGAATCCAAGGGGTGAGTGCGACATCCTTATAACGATCACCCATTTGATGACGAATCGTCTCAGAAGAAACAACTCGGCTCACGTGTCGTGGTGTACCCGTCTCTCTTGGATATGTACTATACTGTTCCTTGATAGATTGATATCGATCATCATATGTTCGGGTTGACTGATACTCAGGGCCGTTACCACGTGCAACACGACCCAACCAGTTCCATTGCCAGTTATTCCATAGGAATGCCTGTTTGGTATCGAGTCTGTTGCGATTATTCTCAACGGTTCGTGTCGCTGGTGTCTTGGAGTCTTTCCAATCATCTGAAGATGGAGACAGACGGATACTACCCAAGAACGGTGAGTTACCGGTGGGGTTGACCTTGACTGAAGTAGAAGCGAGTTCTTGGAACGCCCACTGTTCATCCGTGTGTGTCAGATAGACATTGTCACCTTTCTTGACAACACCACTAGACAAAGAACCATCGTATATCAGACGAACGTTGTCTTCGTCCAACATGGGTTGGAAAACGCCACTCTCTGGATCAAGAGATGAACCATAGTCGTCATTCTCTGTATCAGAACCAGTCTGATCTGAACCATCATCTGTCTGAGATCCAACAACCACACGTTCGTTACCTGCACTGTCGAGAGACGGTTCGTGGAAAGCACGTAACTCTGCGATATTGAGTCTGGTGTATTCCTCCAGACGATCCAGTTTTGCTTCCAGACCAGCGATGTCTTTCATCGTGTAGTGTTTGTGTTCTACTGGCACAAACGCGAGGTCAGTCTCATCCAGAGTGTTTGGGTTCAATGTGATCTTAAACAGATCGAGTGCATTCTCAGGTGTAGCCTTAAACTGCGGGAATTCTGCCTGTTGACCCATCAACAACTGAACGTCACCTTCCTGTGTCAGAATCAGTTTGTCTGAACGAGGTAGGTAGTAACTAACGTCTGCAGTGACGTTGTCACCAGACTTTGGAAGGTACTTTATATTGCTTATCGTGCCAAGTTGTGATGCGGAATCCCGATCAATGAAATCAGATCGGAAATCCAGATAGTTAAATAGACTAACTTCTGTTCCATCTGCAGTAACATGAGTTGGAATGTTTGAGTAACCCAATGTGTTATATGAAGACGCGGCAAAGAAGTCGCCATCTCCGTTGTGCTGCAATCGCGAATACTTGACGTAGATCTTGCCTGGAGCTGAGTCTTCACCATCAAGGATTAAACGACTACGACGATATAAATTGTCTCTCTGACCGTCATCGAATATCATACTTGGTAGTATATTCGAACCGGAGCTAGTGAATCGACGCGCCGAGTCTACTTCATAGACATCAACGTGTGCAAATTTGTAGTAACTAACATTGTCACTGTCAATACGATATAGAGTGTCTGTGATATCATCGACCTTAGTCTTTGTTGCAATACTACCGGTCTTCTGAACATAGTAGGTGACTAAAAGATCACCACTCAACGTGTCGTTAGTGCCATTGAAATTGCTTATAACACCTGTTGAAGTATCGACATCATGAGTTATGTCAAAATTTGACACAGTAGACACAATCCAATTTGTTCCGTCAACAAATTGTTCATTGTCTGCAGAAACCAGTTCAGAAGATATATCAGCTGTTGCTACCGGAGTTCCACCCAGAGCGACTGTTACCTGCCGTTGTACTGTTAAGGTGATATCAGAGATAGACTCAAGTCTTGGTCTAGCAGTAGGCATCAACAAGTCATTTCTTTGAGTGCCATATAAGAGAGTGCCGTTCTGTGGTGTACGTGCAACTACAAGATTGTTATTCGACGTGAGACCAATGGTTTGGATGTCTTTGATTGACTCACCATCGTCGATGAATATATTTTCAACGTAAACACGGTGTGTTGCACCAAGTTCTAAATCTGCTCTTTTCTCAATGTGTCTTACTCGACAACGGCCGATAGTATCATTCGATGGGTTGGTTGCATTTTTTGAAAGAAGAACAAAACCATCGTTAGAACCAGCACCAGTAATGTCTGGAACCAATTTACCAGATTTTATTAGAAAATAGTTACCATACTCAACCGGAACTACATCTGATACAATTGTATCCGTCTTCTGTGGTCTTGGAACCTGCAACTTAACGGGAGTTGGATTTTCTACTCGATAACCGTTGACATATGCCATACCAGATGATACAATAAGTTCAAGAGAGGAATCGTTTGCGACTGCGTCCTCAAAGTGAATACTGTATGGGTTGACGATATAGTCACCAGACTCTTCGTTTGTTCTTAAAGCAAGTAGATCGTTGATCTTGTTATATGCGTCTGTCTCATCGATACCCTCAACGATGGTTGAGTTCTCGATGTTCGCAAGGAATACGAACGTGTCGTCTGTACTCAAGTCTGCTTTGTCTGTCAACGTCAGTGTGATACGATATCGGTCAGCGCCTGGAGCTGCTGTGTTTGTCACACCACCGGTGTTGTCATAAAGTGAGGTATCGTCCGCAATGGTGACCACATCTTGATCGACCTTGAAACCCACTGTACCGGTAAACGATTGTGTGTATGGGCTGAGAATGATTGACTGCTTTGATGCGTTAACGAAACGACCCAAGACGAAAAAGTCACCGGTTTCTACGTCGAGTCGGGTACCTCGACCAGAAGCGTCAGTTCCTTTCGTTACAAGTTCGTATCCAGTTCCAGAAATATCGTTAAGTGTAACACCATCACCGAATCGTGATGGAGAACTTCCAATCGCCTCTAAACTGTCGTCGATGTATTGAATGTAAAGAGTGTTGGTGTCAAACCCCGCAGAGGTTGCCTGAATCTGCACCTGAATAACTTTAGCTGAAATACCAGTTACAGTGTCTTGAAAAACTGTCCCAATCGGAATGTCTGCAAACGCACCACCTTGGTTGGTTGATGCAATCTTTACGTATTCGAGTGATGAATTGATTGACATACCACCAGACGAAACGGCAGCACCCTCTTTAAAGACATTACGACCCAATCTACTAATTTCTTTGTAGATAAGAGTCTGTAACTGTGTCAGTTCTCGTGCTTGTAACGCTCGACCACTGTTGAACAGTATTTGATGAAAATGTTTGTCAACATTGTAATCATCGTTATACGTTCCTTGTAGCGTATTGGATGTAAATGTGGTTGTCATATTTTACCCTTTAGTCTGTACCCAAGTCTAGGATAATCTTAATATCTTCGGTTTGTGTTGAACTGCGTGATACCGCATTGTCTAGGTTATTTATGTACAAAAGATCACCGGAATATCGGTCAACAGTTGGATCACCTAGGCCTCCAGTTCCATTGATTGTTCTTTGTTTTGCGGTGTCGACTACGGAAGCTATTGTCTCACCTTCAGAGAATGCACCAAAACCAGTTGAGTCGTTCTGAACATAATATAACTTATTATTGGAAGTGTCGTGCCAATACGTTTTGCCTTGTGCATTACCGGACTGACCTTCGAATATTTCATCTACGGTAAAGTCACCGCCGGCGCCAACGTTGAAGAAATCCATTGTATTTCCTGCAAGGTTGGTGAACAGTCTGTCTGAATCATATCTCTTCGGATTTTTGATTAACATTATCTGTTTAAATGAATTCGGATCACCTGCGTCAGTGCTTACCGGAATGAGTCCTGATTCGTCGTCTTGAATCGTTGTCTGAACCATTAACTGAGTTGCACGTAATGTGGTCACTGGATCTGCAGCGATACCACCTTTCGGTGCAATGACCGGTCTAAGAATAGCAGATGAATTGATACCGGTAAATGTAACCTTTGCGGTGTTGTATCCTTTTCCGTGTTGCAACAGACCAAACCCATCGGAATCGACTGTGATTTTAGTAATCTTTCCGTTGTTCACGAATGCAGTGAAAGACGCAGCGTCCGCAGTGCTATCCTGCAACCCTTCAATTAAAATTGTTGGTGCAACCGTGTAACCAGTACCACCAGAGTCAATTGCAATGCTTAAAATCTCTCCACTTAACTTCTGATTCTGAACACTAAATTGAACTGCCTCTTCTGCAATATTTGACGATGCAGAAATTCTTTGCACAGGCATCAAGGATGCGGTCTCAAATCTTTCTAGTGTCACACCGGAGTGTGGAAAAAGGTATCTCCAAACATAACCATCTGAGGTTCTAAAAGAATTGTTTCTCGACTTATATGCAGTAGCGAGTGCTTCTGTTGGTTCAATCGTTGAGTTTCTAGCTGTACCAGTATTGTCTTTGGATTGTTCGATACAGACAAAGACCTCATCGTTACTGTTGATTACATAGTAGAGTGTTTGGTCTGGTTTGTCGTTGTCATATGCATTGTAAATCTGACCGGAAGACCATGTATACTTTGGAACGACATATGAATGGTTACTGATCACCTTCATGAAGTTCATTTCATTACGTGCACGTTCCTGTCGATACACAGTATCCGACGAAGAGTCCGCACTGGATATTCCGATATAATAGTTTGAAGTGCCGGATTCAAGGTCTGCCTTGAACAAATCAAGTAGACTCTTTTTACCGATATTTGAAATAAAACTTGCCATCTATTATGCTCTCAAAGTTATAGGTCTATTTATACTGAGGTTGTCGACACAGAAGTTACCAATGACTCAGCTGCATCATATCTCAATACATTATTTCTAAGTGGTGTAATCGAAGCTGCATTTGCGGGTAGTGCTCTTATCTTTACAAAAGTTCCCCCGATTAATGAGATCGAAAAGTCTTCTAAAGTTATTACTCCAGATGATGCATCATATGAACCAACGTTATCAACTATGATATCACTACCACTGAATATTTCCAAAGCATTAGAGTTGAGTCGATTACGTAACTGACATGATCGTCCTCTGAATCTGAAACTATCAGATGAAATTACATACACTTCATCGTCTGGTGAAGCAATGCTGGACGCAAAACTGATTGTATAACCCGACACACCGGTGCGCGGAGTAAATCTCTTCTGCATCTTGATAATCGCACGACTCGAAAGAACCGATGCGTCTGTTTCGTCGATGTCTGTCAGTAGATTAGAACGACGGAATGATTGGTCAAAATCTCCTAGATTTTCATCGAAATATGACTGCATCTTGGACTTGACTGAGTTCTCAACTGAACTTGCATTGAGTGAAGTAAGGTTCGGATTAAACTGGAAGAACACATCAGCTTCAATGAATGTCTCAACTGGATCAACGAAAGACACATCGAATGTCACGACTGACAGTGTGTCAAATAGATCTCGAATACCATCTTTGGTGTTCTGTTGTACTGTCTCATCATCCGTATTAAAAACCAGTGAAGTGAATACGGTGCCATATTGAGGTGGAACATTGTCCTCGCCGCCCCATGTCTGAACATCCGACACTACATTACCATACTCACGCAGAATTAACGCAGAGTAATCTTGTGCAGTTACCGCACGGTTCTGTGCAGCATACTGATAAGGAGCATTCTTACGAATTGACTCAGGTGTTTCTTTCAGTGATCCACCAGAAGAAAGTGTGGTAGTCGTTATATTAATTGTTTTTGAGTTTCCTGCGGTATCGGTCAATGTCGATTCTGGTTCAAAGGTTCTTGCACCGTTTGCCTCAGGGCCTGCGACCACATCATATAAGACTTCTATCTTGTTTCCGTTATCGGGTGATACACCAAGTCGAGAACCGTTTGAGAATGTAACCTCATAGAAACCATTCGGCGTTTCTTTCACAACAAAGATTTTAGACTGTTCGGTAATCGATGCTGTTGTGTTGAGGTTTGTGTACGTGTCATATGCAAGAGTTGACGTATCAGCATACACTCTTACTTGCACCGTGTCAAGATCTAATCGTGATTCCGGAATTACATAAGAATCATTCTCTTCGGGTGGGCCTGCAATGAATGTCTTGGTTCGTGACTGACCTTCGTAGATCTGGACATTGGTGTTGCCATCTAGTGCAAAGTAGTAAATTCCATTTCCATCATTTGTTGCAGTCAACACGTCTCGTGTCTTGAAAGTATATGTCTTCTCAGCAACCGTTGTGGTGAATGATGTTCCCTTTGGCATAGACACAGATGATGGGCCATCGGTGGGGTATTCTACGTACATCCGAACAACCGCAAAGGATGCATTGCGTGAACCAACCACATAACCTAGTCCACTTGCAAGACCAACGAGAGAAGACCGCAACTGTGCGGTCGACAAGAATGATTCGTTTAGTGCGAAGTTTGCTAACAGGGCATTATAGTGTGTGTTGTATGCAAGCACATCCAATAGATTGGACAAACCAGACGCCTCAAAATTGTAATCTGAGAACTGATCTTTTTGTGCAAGGAACAGTTTTAGATTATTCTTAATCGTATTGAAATCTAACTCTGTTGATTTTATTGTAGTCGCCATTTACTTTTCCTGTTAGAATTGGTTACCAATGAGTACAAATTCGTCTTCTGTTAGTAGTGAGAACTCATCCGGATCACCTACGGTCAATAGTGAGCCTGGTAGGATACCAAGTTCATCCGCACGGAGTAGATCACCACCCAAGGTCACGAGTCGTTCACCTTCTGTTGTCAAAATAATCTCATCGGGTTCGACTGGTGGTGTGACCGGTAACACAACTGCCGCAGCGGTTGGTGTGTCAGTCAATCTAATTCTCAATTGATCAGAGACCTGAGAGTTAACGATTCTAAACTCAAGAACCACCGATACACTATTGTAGTCCGGAGTCGCAACGATCTTTAGATCAAGAATCTTTGCACGTGGTTCATATCGTTGAATCGCAGACTTGATCCGCGAGACCATGAGGTCACCGGTATTCCCGTCCATCAACTCAAACAACAAACCACTCAAGTCGCCACCAAACTGAGGGCGATATGGTTTCTCATATCTATTCGTCAATAACAGGTTCTTGATGGACTGTTTAACCGAAGCTGCATCAGTCTTGACAAGGATATCACCATCCCCGTCTGTATAGGTTGGTTCAATCCTCGCTTCTAATGACAGATCTATATCAGAGTATAGACGCTCGCGAACGACGCGGTTACTCCGACTTAGATTGCCATCTTCACTTGAGAATATTTTTGCCATCAATGAAACCTTTTCTTTTTATTTATATCATTCCGGTAGGATCTCTAACAACTCATTTTGAGTCTGCAGAGTATTATTGAAACTTGTCTTCAGACGATATTCATAAGATACGTCGTAGGATTCAGGCACCTCAGGCATGGTCAAAAGAATAGATGCAACGAGTTCGTCATTGGGGTCATACGTGTCATATGCTAACTCAAGTTCTGTGTAGTTGATGTAATCTTTCCAGAACACTGCGAGTTCATACGTTTTGACCGGATCGTTTTTTCCGTTGCGATCAATCAACTGATACCCTATACCACGACCAAACCGACGTTCCTCATTGAAACCCCCAGGCTTCTCACCGACATATCCGGCCGACGTAAAGTCTTGATAAGGTTCATACACTCCGTCAGATACAATCAATCGGTGTTGTGCAAACTCAGGGTTACCAATCACAGTATTCAATGCATTGGCGTGTAACACCAGATTACGTGCAACCTGCAGTCGATCTACTGGGCCTGAGAAGTCTTCATTATACAATCGATCAAACTGAGTGCGAGATCCAATTGCACCCAAAAACTTCGCACACGTAATTCCGTTACCCAATTTGGTAGACGATGTAATCTCACCACTAGGTTTGTATTGAGGGTCAACGAGTATCTTCATTTTGTATTTACCTTGAATCGTTTACTGCGATTGTCTGCGGGGTTGTTACCCAATAGTTCACTACCGAATCTGACCGTTCCTTTCTTCGAAGCACTACGTCCAATGTTGGTAGGCAGATTCTTTTTGAAACTGGAATTCAGTTTACCCTCACCCACCAAGAAACTGGTAAACTCATCATTGTCATGATTCGCACGATCACGCAACTTCGACCGTATTTCGTGTATGCTTGGATCGTGACTGAACAACTCTTTATAGTCATCGGATCGTTTGATCTTGTCCGCAAGTTCGGGGTCAACACCAATCTGTCTAATACCATACTGAGATGTAGACAACAACATTTCAGTGATGTCTGTTGTGGGTAGTGGTGCAGTGGGTTCGAGTGGGTTGTAAGGCATGATACCCTCTTTAGGTATCGCAGGCGGTAAAACGACAGTTTTAACAGCAGATGCTTTGAGTGCTTTTGCTGCGCCTTCTGCAAATTTAGCTTCTGTTGATTTCATCGCATAGTCTGCGTGAATCGCTTCTGTTGCACGACCCACAAACACACCATAGAATGTGGACAGGTTTGTGTTCTCTCCAGGCTTACCACCATAGGTATTACCGTAGTAGTCGTGATTCGGGCCACCAAATGTTCCTTTCTGACCGATTGCAGTCAACGATCTTGCCGCCATGTTGGTTGTTGATGCAGCAGATACCCATTCGTTCACCGCAGTGGTGATCAAGTCTTGACCAGTGAGAATCTCTGTGGTTGCTTCAGTCAACATATTATTGTTGCCTTTGGTGACAATGTATCGATCACCCAATACTGTGTCGACACTCTGACCAATGACCTGATTACCTCGTGTCCCCCGAATCACATAGTTCTGATCACGGTTTACGGTCTTGGTGTGTCGTCCCTTGATTTCCTCTTTCTTATCTCCTGCAACATCGATGTTGTAATCACCGCCAACAGAAACATTGAAATCACCGTCGATACGTAGATCAACATTACCTTTGTAAACAAGATCTCCCTCTCCCTCTACGATTACCTTTGAGTCTCCACCCACGACTTCGACTCGTTGTTTGCGTGTTGATATGAGAACAGAACCATCTGCACGGAGTTCAATCCCCGCACCTGTTCGATGTTTGATGAGAACACGTTCACCGCCTGGCGTATCGTCCATCTCGAACGAGTGACCCGATGGTGTCTCCTGTATCTGGTTGAACGGAAAGATAGACGGTTCCTGATCTGGTAGATCTAGGTCGACGCCAATATCTCCACCACCAATCGACAACCGGTTGACCGTTTCTCCTGTGGCAGCTTTGTTGATTGATGTGTCGTAGAAGTATTCTCTCTTCGGAAACTCACCCGATGGGTCTGCGAACCCTTCGCGGGGAATACCCTCAGTAACCTCTTTACCTAGACCCGCATTATCCGTTCCAACGCGGACTCTATATTCATCTGAAAAATTCGTCATGAGTTTATCTCATCTGCAGTGAATGGACTCTGTGTCTCAGGTGACGTAAACTTAGAGTCCTTGTCAAAGTTTGCTTTTACGTATGCACGAACGTCAAAGCCTGGATCATTCGTCAAGAGATCAATGTCACTGTGACCAAGGATCTGACCGCCAGGCCATACAGCATAAAATGATCGACAGAAGTGATCAAATGTGTTAAACTGTGAACGTGTCAAGGATCTAACCGATATAAAGTCTTCAAGGTTTCTTGTCTCGCTGGGAACATTGATACCACCGATAAACACAATTGCAATACTGCGAGAGTCGTGTCCGTTGTTGGATGCGTGTTGACCTTGAAGATTTACAGGGCGACCTCGTTGCAAAGAACCATCTCGACGAATGATATAGTGATATCCAATTCCATTAAGACCAGCATCAAGGTGAATGTCGTTGATCTCTTCACTTCCTATGTTCTTGTTAGTCGGAGTTTCACTCCAGTGCACCACGACTTCTGTGATGTCACGAGTGACCTCTTTCAGTTCTGCCTGCAGTTCCTCGACTGAAGATATGTAGGGGAACACCGGATCACCTTGACCACCATTCCATTCGTCTGCATACGAACCGATCACATAAGGTTCATCGAACACTGGTTGATCAATCTCTGGTTCCAGTGCGGTCGTGATAGTGGTGTCAATCTGACGTAGTCGACTTTGAATCAACGAGTTATCAATATTGATTTTATTCCTTATCAAATCCACAGCACGACTAAAATCTGTAGGATTACCTTGCGACAAATTGATTACACTGTTTAGTTCTGTTCTACTGAGTTTCTTAGGTGCGACTAATTCCTGCAGATCATTTGCAACCGTGGTGAATGTGTCCGCACTCAAAGATTGTACAACACCCACCTCGCCATCACCCGCAACACGAGAGGCAATCGTGTTAACTTTTTCTGTCGCAAGTTCTTGATATTTGTCACGCAACTGTTGTTGTGTGCGTATAGATTTGATGACCTCAACCCCATCCTTTCCACCGGTCAAGTCAGAGAAATCTGCAGAACCGGCAGCCAAGTTTGCCTTTGTCTCTTTGTCCTTTGTAACCAATGACTGCAGAGTCGCGAGAGGTTTGTCCTTGACATTCTGAATCGCAGCATTAAACTCACCAAGGTTTGCGGTTCGTGCATCTACCTCCGCTACCTGTGTTATCGCACCTGAAACCACTTCTCCAAAATTGGGTTGAGTTGAATCTGCTTCGATTAGACTTGTATCAATGTATTGCACTCGGCGGTTGATGTCCGCTCCTGCACCGGTCGCTTCAAGAACATCGGTGACACTCGTAATGGTATCACTTGCAAGAGAGTTGATTGTCTCGCTGGTAAACGCACCGATTTTACCTTCGACTCGTGTGACTGCTTTGAGTAGTCCATCTGGTGATGCATCAAGAACCTGTTTTTGCAGGTTTCCACCACCCACATCAAGGCCTGTAATTTGTTTTAGAACATCTGAGATGGTACTACCGCCTCCGGTTGGTTCGAGAGAACTTGTGTCCGGAACCTGAATAGACATACCATTACCAAGATCTAATGACGTGAAACTAATCTGTATCTTTGATGTAGTAGGTGCCGTGACATTGCCAATCAACTCATCAACCATGTTGGTCGCGAGATTATCGATACTCTTTGACGTTTCGTTCAGTAACCCTTCGGTAGTTGTGTTGTTCAGTTTATTCTGAAACTTATCGAACTTTGATGTGAGAGACTGCACTCCGCCTTTGACTTCGTTTGCAATGCCACCGACCTGTGTCTCAAGTGCATCCTTTTGTGCATTGATTGCCTGTTGTGCCTGAGCTCTTACATCAACCTCACCAAGTAGACCTTGATTGTCCTTGATGGTGTTTATTAATTTGTCTTTATTGTTCATTTAAACACCTCATCATATGCAGTCTGTGCGAGGTTATCCGTTCGATTTGTTGTGAAAAGATAATAACTGTTGATCACCTGACTCGCAGTCTTGATGTCATTCGTATTTAGCAGTCGACGATTAGCTGCACTAAATCGATTACGCAACTCAAAGAGGACATACTGTAACTGTAGAGAATAAGTCCTCCAATCCGTCACCGGTTGAAAACTTTGTGAGAACAATAACAGTCCATTGAATCGAGAACCTACGTCACGAGTTCTATCCCATGCAGCGATACCAACCTTTGTTTCTGTTGTGCCAGAAACTCCGGTCAACAAGAACTCAGATGCGCCCTGCAATCCACCGGTGATCGCAGCTGCGTGAATCAGAGAATACCCGTTGTCTATGAAAAACTTCATTGACTGTTGACGACGTAGTTGTGTATCTGCTTGAACCTCTCCATCGTCTGCGAATCTTTCAACCACACTGTTTTGTAGTCTGCTAGTCTCACTGGACACACCAATTCGACTACGTTGAATCTTAGACGGAAACTCTGTGTGAGGAATAGAACCCAAGACCAACGGAATCTGCGACATTGCACCGTCAAGGAATACACCGAAAACGAATGCACCCGCAAGTAACTGAGGCACACGACCATAACCACTGACCCCACCTTCTGTCGCGGGTATGACTACCTGTGCCCATGGCAAATCTTTTTCGGGGATTTGACCGGTATCCGGATTATGTACACCACGAATACGCACCTTGACTCTACCCTCAAGTCCAGCAGGTGGTGATGCGTTGATAACTGTACCGAAAAACCATCGGTAGTCATCACCGTAAAATTCTTTCTGTATGGGTCTTAGTATATTCATAAAGTGAAGTCGCTAGGTAGGTCGCTGAGTTTGATCAATTCACATGAGACATTATGGTTTTCTTGTAACATAGTATGACCAATCGCCATTAACAGATAATCTCCACTTTTACGTGAATCAACCGTTGTGTTCACATCCTTTATATCACCCTGAACGTTTGGACTGAGAAAAATCATTCGTAATCTTTTGCCTGGGCTTATCTTTTGTTCAAAGAAAAGAGAACCACTCATTTCTATGGTTATCTTATTCTTCTTTAAAATTTGTCGTATGACTTTGTTTTTTGCTTTTAGTCGCGACTCAAATAAATCTTGATCCTCAATTAATTGAGTTTCGTCATGATAACTTTTAAATTGATTATACGTATTTGTTGATGTGACTTGGTGAATATTCAATGAGTTATATTCATCTGAAAACTTGCCATCAATTTCAAGAGTGGGATCAAAGATAGACTGAACTGCATTATCTTCAATCAACCCATTGACGTAGAAATCGTTTAATATGTCTCTTATAGAAATATGCGAACTATAGGCTTGTCCGGTTGATGCGTCAATATTCGAATAAAGAGAACCAATCGCACCGTCTTCATACAAAGCTAATGCATTATCAATGTTCATTTCTTTAAATCGTTTTATTTCGTAGTATACCTTTAGACCTTCATTTTCATCACTTACACAACCGGTTGCATCAGTATATCGCAATGGTAATTTTTTGTTGATGGGTTCATCTTGTAATAGTCGATCTAAACTTCTCATATAAAGATACGGACTGTATAAATCACCAGAAATGTAAATAGGTGAACCAGTCTTTGTGGTCATTCGATCATTCAACCATCGTATTGCTTCAAGTGGACTCATATAGGGAATGACAACCTTTCTTTCGCCTTGAACACTTCCATCAAACTTAGAGGTTTTCACTATCGTTTTTTTCAGATCTTGTTGAGCAATACCTATGCAAGCATTTTCAAGAGTTGTTTCGTATGATCGACTAATAGATTTGATTGCATCGACATAAACATGTTCTTCTACAAGATCCAAGCTCAATATTTCTGCGCGATCATTCCCCTTTTGTACATCTTTGATACTAGAAAAGAAAAAGGTTTTCTGAATGACTGGTTCATTTGGATCTTCACCATTTGCAATTACTAAAAATAAACGTTCGGTTCCCGATGTTGATAGAGATGAGCGTAAACCAAAATCATCGATGAGTATTACTCCGGCGTCGACGAATGGTTTGTTTAAGTGCTCGAAAAATTGAAGTTGAATAATACTTTCACGAATGTCAATAACCTGATTCTCTCCAGTAGAGGAAAGAACAAGGTCTGCATTAATAATTGTAAAACGTGATTGATTAAGCATTATTCAGACAACAACCTTTGTAGTTCACCGACTATACTATTAATATTTTCTCGTTTGATAATGCGTATTCGCTTTGACAGATCATTTTGATCAACCAAGTAGTCCAGATTTGTTTTGAGTGTTGCGCCACTCAGATTGTCGAAGTATTTGTCCAACCACTCCGCAGAATCATTCTCGTAATGGTGTGTCCCTTCATACTCATAGACAGTGTTTGTCAACGATGCACCCACTTGATTCGGATCACTTGCATCGAAATTACTGGCATATGAGAGTGTCGTTCCACCGGTGAGGTCACTGTCCGATGATATCACGATCTCACCCACGTCCAGATTCTTTCTCACAACAACACCGTTCTTCGCACCAACTAGCACAGCTTGACCTACGGGGTAGATACCTGAAAACTCTGCAGAGGAATCCGCAGTTGACAAATTGAGTTTGCACGTGTAGTGTTTGAAGAACTCGTTCTTTGCACGATCCTGTAACTGATCGATGGTCATCGGCCATCCAGTCTCTCTCAGACGATCGTTCATCAAGTAGAAGGTGAAATCATATTCGGGTTTCTCATAGAGAAGATACGCGAGTGTGTCTGGACGTTCCCCCTCTTTGATTTCATATTCAATGTATGCAGTTATTTGGTCAGCAAATGTATCAATGACATCAGAGTATTGTGACAATCGTTGAAAACTTACACCTTGAGTTTCGTTACCAAATAAGTAACGAACGGTAGGGAAATTTTTAAAATAATTACTCATTAGAAACCCTCGTCCCTGACTAAACCTTTGTGAAGTGCAGTAATTCCACGGAAGGTTAGTGAAATATCAACCTCAACAAATTCTTCTGCGTTATATAATCCAGAAGCAGTTGCATTAAAAGTAGTTTCGACAGATTCAAGATAACATCTTTCAAACTTAAATGCGGGCGTGTAACCACTCTGATTCAACACTTCGATTTGAAAAACATTTGGAAACTCATATGCAAAGGGTGGGCCACCTTCAACTACTGTGATTGCCTCTGGATACACCTCTTCACGAAAAAACTGTACAATATTTTTAATCTCTCGTTGTTCAACACTGTTCCTTGCGATCATTTTAAAACTAAATTGATGTGTTCTTAAATTGACTTTCTCAAACAAGGTTCTTTCATTAGGAGCGGTTGCAACTCTAGTTGCGTTTCTTGAAGCAGCGCCAATTTGCTGACCTGCTTGATCAGCAAGAAAACCAGTAATTGCAGTACCTACGCCTGCTTTACCACGAAAGAATTTTTCAACTCCCGCTCCCAACGCGGCACCCGTTGCGGTGGTTCCAGGCCTTGCAACCGCATTTAGTGCGACAGCTTTTGCCGCACCAGACAATCTTCCTTGATCATCCGATATTGCGGATAGGTTTCCCGCATTTGCGAGTATTCCTAAGTCTGCAGTGTTATATGATACATTATCTCTGAAGGGTAATGCTTTATATAAGGGCAATGTTACTCTACCGAACTCATTATTAGCATTTGTGTTATCATAACTCTGAAACAGTTCAGATGTCGTCTCGATGGTTCCCTCAACAACTTCACCAACTGTATCAACGATACCTTCACGAGTTCGAGCGCCTGCGCCTTTGACTTCATCTGCACGTTCTTTTTTGTTTATCTTAATTTTGTTACTTAAATCGAAGAGTGGTTTGATCTTGTGCACGGCAAAGATGATACGTGCCGGCGCAGTATCAACACCCTCTAAAGGATATCTAAAGTTTCTTCGAAGGTCGCGGTTGTCACAGACTTCGGTGGTTGCTTCGGGATTTTCACGTTCCTTTGCAGTGTCTTGAGCGATTACGACTTCTTCGGTTCGTTGTTCACCTCTGTCATTATTTTGACCACCTAGCCTTTTCAGTTCTGCCTCTCGACGAGAAGACCTAGCCTTCTTTCTCTCGTAAGCATTCATCCCTTCGTATCTTGACATAGTTCGACTCTAAATAAGTAAATTACTGTAAATCTATTTATAGGGAAACCGTGGCATATAAAGGCAAATTCACACCCAAGAATAAAGACAAATACGAGGGTGATCCCACGAACATTATTTATCGTTCAATGTGGGAGCGCCATTGTTTTCGTTGGTGTGATGAAAACTCCAAAGTCAAAAAGTGGAGTAGTGAAGAGGTCGTCATTCCGTACCTATATGAAGTTGACAGACGTATGCACCGGTATTACATGGATCTCAAGATTGTTTTTGAAAACAAAACCGTGTTGGTTGAGATCAAACCGGAAGCACAGACCAGACCACCTACCGGTGCAAGACGAACCAAACGGTATATCTCTGAGGGGTATACCTATGTTAAGAACATGAACAAGTGGGAGGCTGCGAATGAGTATGCCAAGGATCGCGGGTGGGAGTTTCAGATCTGGACTGAGAAGACCGAACCCCTGAAGTCAATGATCGGTGCGACGTTGAAACCCATGAAGAAACTCAAACCACTGCCAAAATATAAGAGAAAAAAGACTAAATAGATTCATGAAACATTTAGAAGAAGTCAACGAATCATACTTCCAACATCTGCGTTTTGCGTGGAGAGTTGCATTTGTGTTGTTGGTTCACGGTTTATTTCCAATGATATGGGAGAACAAAGCATCACAGATGATGGAGCACCGTAGTGAGTAACCTATTTCAGAAGGTAGAGTTCGAGGCATTCCGTGCGGGGATCACACCGCGCACACGAGAGTCTCGTGCATGGTTTAGAAAACGTGTACAGAATATGCGAGTCAACCGACGCGAGTTGATGGACGCAGACATGATCGAGAAGAAACCCAGTTCAATATCGGGTGCGATGTATATGTTTTTCTATGATGCAAAGATGAAAGACACTCTGCCCTATTGGGATGCGTTTCCGGTAGTCATTGCGATAGGGCCTGCAAAGGGTGGGTTCTATGGTCTGAACCTACATTATCTACCGATACCACTTCGTGCAAAGTTTCTTGACAATCTAATGGACATAACGAATAACAAGAGATACGATGAGACGACACAGTTTTCGTTGTCATATCAATATCTGAAGGCTACGAGTAAGATGAAGTATTTCAAACCGTGTTTTAAACATTATCTCACAAGTCAAGTGGAAGGTCAACTGTCCTACATACCACCACCTGAATGGGAAATCGCTACGTTTCTTCCTGCAGCTCAATGGCAGAAGGGTGGTCAAAGTCAAGCATACAGTGATGCGAGGAAAATGATCTAATGGCAAAGATAGATACCATTGACGATTTAAAGGCAAAGGTCAGTGCAGGCCGAGGTTTTGCTTCACCAGCACTTTACTATGTTGTTTTGCCCAGTGATAACAATCGCGATATATCATTTTTCGCAAAGTCTGTACAATTACCATCACGTTCTTTATTGTCAGTCGATCGTGAAATCGGAACAGATGTTCGTAAAGTTGCATACGGTTATCAAAACCCTGAAGTGTCGATGTCATTTCATGTGCTGAATGATCAGAAGACCAGACAATATTTTCAGGATTGGCAGAACAGCGCAGTGACCAGATATTCGGATTTAGAGAATCATGTCGCGATCGCATATCCTGACACATACATGAGACCAGTAAAAATATATCAGATAGAAAAGGGTCTTGCGACAAGAATTCTTAGTAGAAGTAATAATGTAAGAGTAGGCCCAATCAATGTTGGTGTTCAGGGTTCACTTGATTTAAAAGCAAGTGGTCGAATAGTTTACGAATGGAAACTTAACTATGCGTATCCGATCACATTTAGTCAAGAAACTTTATCAGATGATGCTGGCGGAACCATTAGCCAGATAGATATAACATTCTCATATCGTAATTGGACAGGAAAAGCACCAGAAGTTGGTGCAAGAGAAATCACAGTTGATGCTTCAGTGGAAGGCAACACAGATATTGTAAACCAAGCGACTAATCGTGTATACAAAACAGTCGATAAAATCCTTGGAAGAATTTAATTATTGGAGATAGATAATGGCATTACCGCAGTTAAACGACACACCCAAATACACCCTGACTGTTCCGTCAACCGGACAAGAACTTCGATATCGTCCCTATTTGGTACGAGAAGAAAAAGTGTTGTTGATAGCATCAAGTACCGAAGACCCAAAACAGGTCATGAATGCAATTTATGATACCGTTTCTGCTTGCGTTGAAGGCGTTGACATTAACACGTTGACGACTTTCGATCTTGAATATATTTTCATTCAGTTGAGATCCAAGTCTACGGGTGAGACAAGTGAGATCAATGTAAAGTGTCCGTCTTGTGGCCATAAAAATCCAGCGACAGTTTATTTGAATAATATCGTATGCACAAAATCCAATAGTGATCCGATCATTAAAATCACCGATGAGATTACAGTTGAGATGCGATATCCAAGTTACCGTGACGTACCGATGGATACACCAAACGAAGAAGTTGGATTTGGACTTGTTGCAAGTAGCATCAAAAGCGTGATAGTGGGCGACGAGAAAATTGATGTTGCAGATGAACCTTTCGAAAGTGTCGTTAAGTTCATTGAGTCGATGACACAAGATCAATTTACCACAATGTCAAAGTTCTTTGAAGACACACCCAGAGTGAAGTATGACTTACCACTGTTGTGCAGTGAGTGTGGCACAAAAGAAACAATCGAAATAACAGGGATGACCAGTTTTTTTTAATATGCCTCGCACATAACGATCTGTCAAATCATTACAAAATGCATTTTTTATTGCAGAGGCATCACAATTATACGTTGACAGAACTAGATGATATGATACCGTGGGAGAAAGAAGTCCACACCATATTACTATTACAAGCTTTGGAAGAAGAAAAAGAAGCAAAGGAAAAGGCTAAAAATGGCGGCAATTACACTGGATGATGTAGTCATCGAACAAATGGAAACCAATGAGACTTTGAGTGAATTGGACTCGAAGACTCGCGTGCTTGTGATATCACAAGCAGATGGTTTTCAGAGAATGGTTGATAAGTTTCAAGAATTTATTGATTTTTCGAAAGGCGCAGAAGAAAGACGAATCTTGGCAGAAAATGAAGCTGCTCGTGAAAGAGAACGAGATGGTACAAGACCAGATGTATTGCCTGAAGCGCCTGATTCTGGACTGCCAAAAATACCAACCGGTGATGAGTCAATGTTCACCGGTTTTCAGTTAGCCTTAGGTGCAGGTGTCGCAGCGACCGTTGCAACAGCCACAGGTTATCTTCAGTCTTGGTATAAAATAGTTACGTTAGGGTTTAGAAGTTTCAGTACTGACATGGCTAAGTTAACTACATCCCTTGGAAAGTTATTTGCTCCAATTGGACGAATAATTACATCCGTAGGTGGCGCACTTGGCAGGTTCTTTGGGATCACCGATGATGTGGTAAAGGTTTTTGGTGCACTTCGAGCATTTTTTGACCCATTCGGTAAATTTATTAGTCTACTCGCAAAAAGTGGTTTTGTTCAATTTGCAGGCAACTTCTTTAAAGCAGTTGGTCGTGTTGCAGCACCATTACTCTTATTGATCGATGTCTTCAAAGGAGTCACTAAAGAGGTTGGTGAACTCGAAGAAGATGCTACAATTTTTCAAACTCTTGGTGCGGTACTGGAAGGTGTGGTACGAGGAATAGCTAACTTCGTATTCTTCCCCATCGATTTACTGAAAAAGGTCTTAAGCTTTATTTTAGGGTTTGTTGGGTTCGAGTCCCTTGAAAATGCATTAGATTCCTTTAGTTTTGCAGAGTTAGCCGGTGACCTTACTATGTTCGTACTCGATATACCCGCGAAAATTGCTGGTTTTCTTGGCGACAGTATCAAGAAATTGATCAATATGTATTTTAATTTATTCTCTAACATATTCAATACAATTGGTGTGGGTTTAAACGTAATGGGTCAAATGGCGGGTCAAGCAATTGACTCCTTAATAGAAAAGTTGGTTGCCATACCTGAGTCAATTTTCGAGTGGTTCGGTGGTCTTTTCGATACAATTAGTGCAACCGTCTCTGAAAAACTTTCCGGTGTTATGTCTGGAATCGGTGATTTCTTTGGCAACCTATTCGACTTTACTGAGATAAAGAAAAAACTTACATATATGTTTGCAGAGATAGGTATACCTAGAATTGAATTTGATTTACCGATCATAGGAAAAGTGGGTTTTGGGCCTTTCTACCCCTTTGCAACGGAGGCTGGTTCTGAATTCGTGAACGCTTCGAATTCTATAGAAAGTAGATCTGAAAGTACTGCTAATGGTTACACGAACATTGAAGATCAAAGATCGGGTGTGAGTTCAATCGGTTCATTATCACTCGATGAAAATAATGCTGGAATGACGGGTTCACGTGCATTAACAAGTCAAACATATACGACAGATGAAGGTGGTGACACAGTTCAAAAAAGTGACAAAGTGTTTGCAGATTTTGATTATGAATCTGGAAAGGGTACTGTTTCCTTTACGACAAATACATTTTTTGATAACTTAGAAAGTGACACCTTTGGTGAACTTGAAAATTTAAGAGAAGACTATGAAATTGGCCCAGTGACGATGGGTAGAATTCGTCGTATGATTGATGCGGGAGCAACACCCGAACAGGTGAGGCAGTTTATAATTTTAGAACAACAAACTATTTCAGAAAAAATGAGTTCAGTTCTTTCTAGTACAAAAGAAAGGGTTGGTGCAGCTATGGACAAAGCAGTGAATTTCTTTGGTTTTGGTGGAGACGAACAAGTTGCAGAAAGTATTTCTGGTGTCAACACCGGTGATTCACGACCATTAACTGCGGCGATTGAAGGTGGAACGATGGAATCTGTTGCAAATTCTCAATCATCTCCACCTGTAATAGTGCAAGACAACTCTGTGATTGCTCCCCAGACATCAACAAATGTGACTCAGATGGGAGATACACCGGTCGCGGCCGCTACTAAAGATAACGGCACACGACTCAGTGCAGCTTATGGTTAATCCTCTGCGGCGAGTTTGGAGAAGAACGACATTGTATCTTCGTCGTCGTCTGCCACCGCTGCTCGAGGCTCTGGCGCCGGAGATGATCGCATTGGCGCAGGTTCACGTACCGGTTCCATCTCGTGTGCTGTCGGACGCTCATCACGCCAGTTTGAAGTCGATTCTCCAAGAACCATCTGAAGACGCGCCTTCAACTCATCATAAGTCTTGTAATTCGCAGGATCAGTAAACTCGTTCAAGTCATACAGACCGTTGTAAATTACTTCGAGTTGATCATCGTCACCGTTCAGAAGAGGTGCGGGTGATGCGAACTCAGACTTATCGTAGTTGCGGTATCCCTCAACGTTTCGGATCTTCAACTTGAATGAAGCACCTTCCCAGAAGTCGAATGGATCGACCGGAGTTTCGTCTTGGAATTGCGGTTGCATCATATCCATCAACTTGTCAAAGATCTTCTTACCGAATGTGTATAAGAATACCTTGCCTTCGTTCTCAGGATTAGATGGGTCTGACTCAACATAGATGTTGGTCACATAGTGAAGACGACGCTTACGTTCACGAACGAGTGCGCGGAGTTCATCTGACTCAGTCGCCCAGTCAGCACTGTTCATTTCTGAAACAGGATCTTGTTGACCGATAGATGTCAGTGACTTCTCAATATACCATTGACCGGTGGGGCCTTTGAAACCGTGATCCCAGTAACGAACGAACGGGACTTCGCCTGCTCGTGCGGGTAGGAATCGAATGACAGCATAACCGTTGCCCGCCTTGTCAACCGTAGGTTTCCATTGACGTTCATCGATGTATGATGACTTATCTTTTTTGGTTTCGGGGTTTGCTGCTGCAACCAAGTCAGCGATAGAATTACGGTTGCGTTTTAGATCTGCAAAAGACATATGAGTTTCCTCTGTATAGTTTCTAGTTTGTTTGTTGTCACTGTATACGTGACATAGTATATAGTACCAAAACTATTCGGACTTTTCAAGGGGTTTCCAAATAGAATCGGCAGTATATACAAACGACCCTAAGCATTCCTTATCCCACTGGTGTGGTTCAATTAGGCTTATGATCGGATTACCTTCAACAAGGTAAAGATGGTATGTCACCCCAACACGGGGGACAAAGTTGTACGATGCGTTGTAAAGATAGTCGTTTATCTTTGAGAGTTCCACTAGATTCTGATATTCCTGATTGAGTAGTTCTAATTTGTTCTCGAAATAATTACGTGCGAGTGACCCTCGTTCTGTCTGAAACAGTTTCGTATCAGGCAGTTCGATTGGTGGTGCGGCGTTGTTGTCGCCATAGGTAAGTAACGCACGTTTTTTAGTCAATGGGTAAGACCGAATCGCCACCCTGAATATATCGTAGACGTTTCGCGTCAGCCTCCAGTTTGTCTTTAATCACCGGACTGATATATTTCTTAGCGTCTTCGGGTTCAATCTTGTGTTTCTCGCAAAGATGAATGATAGCATCAAGATAGTTCAACGAGAGATTTCGCACTGCGTCCTCAATCATCACCTGAAATCGTTTCTTGGTCATCACCAAGTCTTGTATCTGACTGTCGTCTTTTATTTCCATATCATACCTAAGTCGGGGTAGTAGACACCCTTGGTTCGTTTCGCAAGGCCTTCTTCGTCATATGCACGTGCCACACAGATTGGCACAGACTTATACTCACGATTCAAACCATAGTGAGAGTCTAACCAGACACCGGTTCTCAGGTAAGTCTGCATATTAGACACATAATGTTTTGACAAAAGATCTGTGTTCTTTTTCCAAGCACTGATCCACAACTTCACCTTGTCGGGGTGTAACTTGTGATCCTCATCCAACTCAGAAACCGATGGATGTATTGCCGGTTCGTAGAACATCCTTTCCCGAAGATCTCCACCCTTTTCGATCAAAGGTAGAATGACCTCACGTAAGGCCTTCTCGACTCTCTCAGGCATAAACCCTAGTTGTATTGCCTTCCAACCATGTTTCGCCATTGATGCGAGATAGACATCCGGTAGTTGAGATATATCAACACCCCAACCACTTTCGGTCTTTATCCACTTTTTTATCGAGTGCATATACTCACGATCCGACACTTCATAGTGTACAAAATCTTCGCACTGAAGAAAAGCGTTGTACCGATCCTGTTCGGTTTTTGCCTTACGCAAACGATCCCACTTGGGTTCGGGTATCAGTGTCGCTTTTTTCTTTGGAGTTGGTCTCTTAATCCGTGCTGCCATCTTCAAACAATCCGCACCAGTTACAAGCTTTACCCTTCTCAATATTCATCACTGCACGTTCTTTTGCACACTCGTGACGCCACATATCGTAGGGTCTCTCTAATGGGTTTTCGCTCTCAAAAATCTTATCCCAGTTGTCGGCAAAGACTTTGTGATCAACCGAAAACGGGCGTGGTTTCGATCCCTTTCCGCTCATATGTTTTCCACCATTCAGGTTTATCTCGTCGTGTCCACTTCGCAAACGCACGTTTGTCCTCCCAGTAGAATTGACGATAGGATGTAAGTGAATCACCCTCAACAATGCAATGTGGATACTGCGCCATTGCGGGGGTGGGTTGTGTAAATGGTGCGTCACTGATACCAGATGGAGGCAATAACAGAATGTACTCCAGTTTTAGTTTGGTTAGGTGTTCGCGACCGTAACGGTATGTATACTCTTCACAAAGTTGTGTCCAGAGTTCATACAACCAGTTATAGTTTGCAGCTGACTCACGCACCCATTTTGCGGATGGGTGGTTTACATGGCACGCCTTGTACAGTTCGTTGTTCATAAATGAGTCGGGATGCATAAATCGTTTGATACGTCGACCAGCAGTGGTACGACCTTCCCACTCGTGACCGTCAATCACGCGGTGAGCAGTTGACATCAACTGTGCATACTCGATAATCATTTTGACAACGTGTTTGTCAACGTGTTGTTGAGCGCAAACTAATGGATCTGGATCAAGATAAAAAATGTTCATAATTAGACTTGTATAAATGTAGTATTGATTTTGTCACAAAATCTTTCACGGGATAATGCTGAGTATACTCTATCTCTTCTAACAATTCAAGGTGTGGATGTTCAGATACAACTTGTTGTACATCTTCACCTTCCATGTTGTCAATCAGAATGTAGGGTATCTCTAACTGCAAACACGATAACAGGTCTGTCTTAGCTCCATCATATTTGTGTTCACCGTCAATGAACGCATAATCAAAAACACCAACGTCGTGATCACTCACTGCGTAAACCGACGATCTCTTATAAAACTGGTACCGGTCACCGTAGTACAGTCTACCCAAATCGCACCAAGCAACTCTAGGTATTTTTTTCTGTAGTTCTTCTGGATCTGGGTGCCTCCAAAGATCTGACCATGTGCTCCATGCGACAGGATCATAAGTATGAATGGTTGCGTTAGGGAAAGTCTCAAGTTGCATTGACGCACTGTAACCCATACAATGTCCGAACTCTAAAATCTGTTTCGCATCACCTACGTGGGGTTTGATACTGTTTTCAAACCAATCAAATAGTTCATCGGTGTGAGGTAGGAATCCCCACATCTGACCACGCAAAAGAGTCAGATTTCTCCATATAGCTGGAGATCGACTGCTGATTCTAGTCGATATGTCGATCAAGGAATTTCTCTCCGCGTTTGTCAACCCACGTTGCGATGTCGTAGATCGCAGAGATCAACATATAAAACAAATCCCACATTAGTGCAAGTGGGAATATCAATGCCAGTTTAAGATATCTTTTCATAGCTTCTCCAATTGGATACCGCACTGTTTTAAGAATTCTTTACCACTACCCTTCGAAGATTCATAATCCTCTTGATAGTACACCGTATTTATCCCCGTCTGGTGAATCAACTTTCCACACTCGATACAAGGCATATGAGTACAGAACAAACTCGCACCCTCACCCGACTCAGTAGACCGTGCGAGTTTGGTGATTGCGTTTGCTTCTGCGTGTAGGACTTCGGGTTTGGTGTACCAGTCGCCATAGACATCCAGATCTTCGCCTGCCACATCAAACATCACACCTTCGTTGGGTTTCCACTCTTCGCAGTTGTTATCCCATCCAGAAGGGGTGCCATTGTAGCCTACGGAAATGATGCGATCATCCTTGACGACAACCGCACCAACTCGTTTCTTTCTTGCCGTGGACAGTTCTGCGGTCTTCTCCGCGATGTCCATATAGTAATACCGATACTTACTCTTTACCATGACTACTCCTTATCAAAAAAGTCAGCAGGTTTCAACTCATTGTACAATTCACAGGCCTCAGACCGGAAACCCTCAACAGTGAGTCTCTCAATCTCGGCCTCGATTCGTTCTCGTTCGACCATACCGCGTTTGTAATACCGTTGGTCATCTGAGTATGTATAGTACCAGTCATGAGACTCCAACATTTCTTTCAAATCTTCTAACATTACGCAATCCCCATAATGATACCAATTCGTTTCTGCTTGTTGACATTCACTGTCACTGTAGAACCAACTGAACGTTCAGCTTCACCGACCATATCAAGATAGGTCAGCTCTTCTAACACTCGTTTACCGTACTTGGTAAACTCGACCAAATAGGTTCGCCAAATATATTCAGGTCTTACAAACATTACGCGACCTCCATCATTGCTTCAAGTTCGTCGAACTGTTCGTCGATACCGT
>Ga0213865_10000418_pt1 | contig 28865 bp, 37 predicted proteins | sample PICome_6_FD_160100 | JGI IMG/M metagenome (GOLD analysis project Ga0213865, IMG submission 160100) | Coastal seawater microbial communities near Pivers Island, North Carolina, United States - PICO282 | ecosystem: Environmental > Aquatic > Marine > Coastal | place: USA: North Carolina...
ACACCATAGTGATAGTGGTGGCATTCTTCAACATGCACGGCAACGAGATAGGTGTGCGAGTAAACGGCGTCAACGCATTTACGCCTGAAACAGATTACGATAACAACTTACAAAACAACCAACAACTGCGGATCTTCCGTAACAGGGGCAGTCAGACGTTTGGTGGAGTTTTGTTAGAATTTATGAGTGTGAAGGGATTGCCAGGCACAAGCGGCACTGATATGACCTACATAGAACAAGCAGAAGGATATGTAGCACATAAATGGAATCAGGCGTCACTTTTACCTGTGAGTCACCCATACAAGAGTTCGGCACCAACAGGATAAATATTACAAATAGGAAAACAAAATGGCAGATAGAATACCACTTATAGTAGATACAGCAGACGGTAATAAGTTAAAAGAATTGCCAATTGGTGATAATTTAAACTTAACTGGCTCTGGAATTGTTGGTGCAGGAAACATTGCGGCAACAAGTTTAACAGTTGCTGGTGTTCCTTATAATCCATTTAGTGGCAACTATGCAGACTTAACAGGTACGCCAACTATTCCATCTAACACAGATGATATTGTAGAAGGTACTAAACAGTATTTTTCAAACGAACGTGTAGATGATAGATTAAATGATTTCCTTGTAGCAGGAACAGGTATCACACTAACATATAATGATGCGGCTAATACATTAACTATTGGAGCAACTGGTGTTGGTAGTGGAGGCGGTGGTTCAAGTAACTTACCAGGATTAACTGATGTTACTATTACTGCTCCTGCAAACCATCAAGTTTTAAAATATGATACTACTACAAACAAATGGATTAATAGTTTAGTATCTTATAACAACCTTCTTAACTTACCAACTTATGCAACTGTGGCAACAAGTGGTAGTTACAACGATTTAAGTAACAAACCAATTATTCCACTTGACATTGATGATATGTCAGATGTTGACACTTCAACAACACCACCGACAAACGGTCAAGTATTAAAATGGTTAAACAATAAATGGTTACCAGCAGATGATATTACATCAGGTGGTGGCGGACTAAATGCTGACACACTTCAAGGTTTTGCAGGGAGTTACTACTTAGACTGGAATAATGTTACAAGCAAACCTGTTTATCAAGTAGATGACTTAGATGACACAAGTGTAGGTGATGTTACGGCAGGTCAAATTATGCAGTGGACAGGATTAACTTGGGACGCAGTTGATTTTGAATTACCATTCACAAGCATTACAAGTAAACCAACAACACTTGCAGGTTACGGAATCACAGACGCACCAAGTGCCTTAACAGACTTAGGTATTTCAGACGGCGCGGCAAACACAGTACTAACAACAAACGGTTCTGGTACATTTACTTTTTCAACAAACTTATCAGGTGTAAGTTTAGTTAACGCAGGATCAGTTGGATTTTCTTCAGGTGTTACAATTAATGAATTTAGTGCAGACGGAACACTTGCTGGTGATAGTAATACAGCAGTTCCAACAGAGAGTGCTGTAAAAACTTATGTTGACACAGCAGTTGCAGGATCAGGTGGTTCAGAAGGACTTGCTTCAAGATCAACAGCGGCAGTAACAACAAATAGTATTGCTAATGATGTAAACGAAGATGTTTCTATTACAGGTTTCAAATCATATATGCTAATGAGCATACAAACATCATCAGCGGCTTGGGTAAGACTGTACACAAGTTCAACGGCAAGAACAGCAGATGCAAGTAGAAGTGAAGGTGTTGACCCTGCACCAGACGCAGGAGTAATTGCAGAAGTATTAACAAGTGGTGCACAAACTATTGAGTTTGGTCCAGCAGTATTAGGTTGGAACAGTGCAAACGACACAACAATCTATGCGGCAGTGAAAAACAAAAGTGGGGGAACTGCAACAATAACATCTACACTAACTCTACTCAAACTGGAGGGTTAACATGTCTTTAAAGAAGCATGTAGAAAAAAAGATCTACATGGTTACGCTTAAGAAAGGTGTAGACAGTGTAGCATTTGCCAATGACATGGAAACACCAGGCGGTGCTTTATACATTCCAGAAAGATCAGTAGGTGTACACAATCCAAGACCAGAATCAAGAACAACAGAATATTGGCTTACAGAATCAGAAAAGAATTTAGTCAGCAATGACGACAGAGTATTAGCGGTTGAACTCAACCCTAAAGATGCAAACTTAGATGTTTCGGAGAATTCAGTTATCGAACAAACAGGTTTGTTTGCACGTAATTCAACAAACACAGCCACAGACTTGAACTGGGGACTTCTACGTCTTGTAGAAGGATCGAATAGAACCAATTGGGGATATTCTACCACAGAAATTAACGACACAATATCATTTAATGCAACTGGTCGGAACGTAGATTTAGTTATTTGCGATGGTGATGGTATATACACCGGACATCCTGAATACAAACAACCGTCAGGACAAGACAGCGATGATGGTTCTGCGGAACGCATCGTGCAGTATAATTGGTATCAACACAATCCGGCTATCACCGGCGGGGCGGCAGGGACTTACAGTTATGGAAATCCTGGAAGTTACCACGCTAATCACGTAATGGGTACAGCGGGAGGAAACAGACAAGGATGGGCAAGAGATGCGAACTTATATAATCTTTACTACTATGCTGGCGCTGTTAATAATACTAATTTTCCTTACGTGTTCGATTACATTAGACAATTTCACGCGAATAAGTCAGTCAACGGAAGTACAGGAATTAAGAACCCAACAGTCGTCAACAACTCATGGGGAATGAGTATATTCCCAAGTCAATGGAGTTTTAATTCCATTGATGCTGTAACCTTTAGAGGAACAAGATTTACACCAAGTGGTACCACCACTTTTAATGGTACTTCGGGTGTGTTTACTTCTGACACAAGGATAGGAACTTTTACAGCAGATCCAGAAAACATTTCACAACGTATTACAACTTCAGGAAGTGAAGGTACGGTTGGTGGTGACTTTAATGCCATACCAACAGGCTTTGTAAGAACAGGTGGAGAAATTGAACTGAGTTTAAATGTTCTACCTAATGCAAGTTACACGGCAACTATACAAGGTCCTGCAACTATTAACTATAAACACAATGTTAGTTCACAGGGATTAACAGGTATAACAGATATTGATCTTACAGTTACAGTCCAAGATTCAAGCAGTGTTACAATAGATACTCAAACAGATAGTGCAACATCAGTTGACGGTGGTTTTGCTGAAGTTGATATCATAAGTGGAAATATTAGTTTACCTAACAACGAACAATATAGTATTACTTGGCAATCAACTGTTACAGAAGGCACTGATCCAACGTCGGCGGCACTGTTAAGATGTACACTTGTAGGATATCAAGGTGGAAGTCCATCAGCAACGGTTACAAGTCTTGGTACAAATATACCCATTGCTTCTACAACAGGTTTGACCGCAAGTGTTACACCTACAACTGGTAACAATGATGACGGATACTGGACACTTACTGTACCGTTCAATGTAACATTTTTAAATCAAAGTTCATCAACTATCTATATGGGTACAAACAGTTATCTTACATTTGGTGGTGGATCAACAACTTATTTCGGTATCGATGAAAACACTCCTAACTTTCCAAAGGTTATGGTAACAGCAGAAGACTGTAGTTGTCAAAGAATATTTTATGGTTCTTCAGGTACTGTTGGAAGTAGAATATTTAGATTGGTTTGGGAAGGTAATGCAAGTACAAGTGGTACATTAGGTTCACCTACTATAAGATATGAATATAAGTTTTACGAAGCAACACCTACACAGATTGATTTAACAGTTGAACAAAATGGTAACAAACAATCAACTGGTTCTTTTACAACAGCACAACTTAATGGTTGGGGATTTATATCAGGTCAACGTATTCCTGTAAGAGTTGCGGCACTTGATGCAGACATTGAAGATGCCATAGACGAAGGTGTTATTACTTGCGGTGCGGCTGGTAACGGAAGATGGAAACATGATGTGCCAGGTGGTCCGGATTGGGATAACACATTTGAAATGAGTGGCAATACATATTATTATATGCGTGGAACTTCACCTACAGCAAATGACGATGATGTAAACGGAACGTATGATATACCTAACATTTGTGTTGGTGCTACTGACACAGGTCTTACATTAGATACTGACAATGTAAGAAAAGATAGAAAAGTTGATTTTAGTGACTGTGGTCCTGGTGTTGATATTTACGCTCCTGGCACATCTATCATGTCAGTTTTAAATACAAGTTATCCAGGTGGTGGAACAACAGATCCGAGAAGCGGCAGTTCGCCCAGTTATAAAATTGGAAAAATCTCAGGAACAAGTATGGCAAGTCCACAAGTAGCAGGACTTATTGCATGTTTAATGGAAACATATCCACACTACAAACAAGAAGATGTTAAGGCGTACTTAACAAGCAAGTGGGCAGTAGAAGGACAACTATATGATGCAGTATCTACAGATATTTCAACTGATACAGATGACTTGCAAGGTTCACCTAACATACACGCAAAGTACAATTTTGAACGTCCTTTGACAGGTACAGTACATCCTAAAAAAGATTATAATCTAAGACCTACAGCAGGTGCATTATATCCAAGGGCAAAACGTACAGTTAGAAAGAGACCACCAGAATAGGATAAATATTAGTATGGCAATACAAACAGTTAATATCGGCGGCGTAGCAAATGACGGAACAGGTGATGATTTACGTGAAGCGTTTGTAAAAGTTAATAACAACTTTACAGAACTTGACAATCGTAATCCTGAACAAACGACTGCATCTAATTTAGGTACAGAAGGCCAAGGTGTATTTGCACAAAAGACTGGCTTTGATTTACAATTTAAAAAGATCAGAGCAGGCGGTAACGTTACCGTTACATCAGATAGTACAAACGTTACTATTGCAAGTGTTGGCGGTTTACAACAGTTAATTGTTGCTACAGATAGCGGAAACATTACACTTGCTGAAGGCGATACATTTACTATTGCAGGTGGTACTAATGTAACCACAGCACAGAACGGCGCAAGTGGTATTACAATTAATTCTGCTACAGAATTAAGCACAGACGCTACACCAGTTTTAGGTGGCGATTTAGATGCTAATAATAAAACTATTCTAAACGTAAGAGATGCACAAACTACAGTATATGGTATTGACGTAAGAGATATTTACGGATTTAACTTTGGTAACATTACAGGTAGTACATCAAGCATTATTGAATTTTTAGGTACAGCAACTAACGTTGATTTAGGTACAATTGATGATCCAGGGCTACAAGAAGACAGTACCGTTGCAGATGTTTCAATTGATAACGGCACAATCCTCAACCCGCTATAATCATAGCCACAATATTCCGATAAATACTATTGAATAAGGAATCAAAATGGCAACCATCTGGACTTTAAAAACAGGATCTAATTTAGGTATATTTGCAGAAAATGCGACTATACGTTTTGCTTTACCTGTCAACACAGTATCAAACACTATAAGCACAGTAAAAGTTATCAGTGGATCATTACCAGGCGGACTTAGAATAGATGGATTATATATTGTTGGTACTCCGTTTGAAGTAGAAAGATTAACAGAATCAAAATTTGTACTTAGAGCAACTGATAGTTCAGGTGCTATTGAAGATAGAACATACACAATATTAATTGACGGTGCTGACGAACCTGAATGGATTACAAAAGAAGGACTAATTGCTGTTGATCCTAATAGCAAATATTTTGTTCTTGATAATACTGTTTTAGACTTTCAATTACAAGCCATAGATCCAGACTTACCCGCAGGTGATACACTTGAATATTTTATTGCTGATGACGATGGCGAATTACCTCCGGGAACAAGACTTACAACAGACGGAAGAATTGTTGGATTAGTTGAACCAGTACTTGCATTAGATAAACGTGCAGGCAGTGGTCATTATGATGCAAACGTGTATGGTACATTTCCTTTTGACTTTGGTGAAAGAAGTGCTAATGGTTATGACAGTTTCTTTTATGATACAAGAATTTATGATGACAGGATTCCAACAAGACAACCAAGAAAATTAAATAGATATTACGAGTTTATTGTTAGTGTTAGCGATGGAGATACTATTAAGAAACGTAAGTTTCAAATCTATCTTGTAGGCGACGACTTCTTAAGAGCAGACAATACTAAAATGCAAATTGCAAACGGATTGTTTAGTGCTGACAACACATACTTAAGAACGCCTGTTTGGTTAACTCCAGGCAACTTAGGTTTCAGACGTGCTAATAACTTTCTTACATTTTTCCTTGATGTATTAGATACAGAAACAATTTTAGGAAGATTAACTTATACACTTGAAGCACTTAATGATGATGGTAGTGCAAGTACATTACCGCCTGGTATGCAATTAGACAGTAGCACTGGTGAAATTGCAGGTCGTGTACCTTATCAACCAGCAGTTACAAAAGAATATAAATTTACAGTTAAAGCAACAAGACTTGGCGGTGTACCAGAAACAATTCTTGCAACTAAATCAAAAACATTTACAGTTAAAATATTAGGTGAAGTTGATTCAACTATTAAGTTTACAACTCCAGCAAACTTAGGAACTATTAGTGCAAACTTTATTTCAACAAAAAGTATAAAAGCAACAACAACTGTTCCAGACTCAAGATTATTATATAGTGTTGTATCAGGTAACTTACCTTCAGGATTACAATTAGACATCAGTGGAGAGATAATTGGTAAAGTGAATCAATTTGGTACTGCTACTAATCCAGGACTTACAGTCTTTGATAGTGGTGCAATGACATTTGATGGTGCTAAAACTATATTAGATAGAGAGTTTAAATTTACAGTAAAAGCAGAAGACCGTTTTGGATTTAGTGCAATTGAACAAGAGTTTACACTTGATGTTCTTGATCCAGATGATAACTTGTATAGTAACTTATATATGAAACCTTTCTTAAAGTCATCTGTTAGAAGCAGTTATGAAGCATTTGTTTCTGATCCAAGTATCTTTCCACCAGACCTTGTTTACAGAGCAGGTGATCCACAGTTTGGTGTGCAAAAAGAAATTAAGATGTTAGCATACGCAGGTATACTTACACAAAATATTAGAAACTATGTAGCGGCGGCGGCAAAGAATCATAAACGTAAAAGTTATAAGGTAGGTGAAGTTAAAAAAGCAGTAGCAAAGAATCCAGGTAGCAATGACATAGTTTATGAAGTTGTATATTTAGAAGTGTTTGATCCTGCAGAGCCATCTAAAGGCAGAACTGCGACACAGTTTAAAAGTAGAAACAGTAATAGCATTACAGTAGATAGTATTTCGTTTGAAGCACAAGATGATAAGACTGCATTAGGAACAGGTTCAAGTGCATTTGATCTTGGTGTTAGAGGTACAGGAACACCTACAATTAGGGTACAAAGTATTGGTAATGATTTAGAAATTATTACAAGAAGTGGTCGTGTTGTATTTCCTACAGTGGGTAATATTACAGTAACAACAAGATTAGGTACTACAGTTACAAGTGTACAAGAATTTGTAATTGAACAAGCAGAACCATATAGATTTAGACCAATTACTAACACACTTAAAGTTGACAGCAGTGCAGTCAAAGTAAGTCAGGATAACGACAACACCAAATACATATCAAATCTACGTAATATGAGAGATAGGATATCTGAAACAGGTGTTACAGAACGTGACTTTTTACCACTTTGGATGCGTACAACACAAGAGAATAGTGTACAAGAATTAGGGTATACAAGTGCGATACCCATTGTTTATTGTCAAGTCGGACAAGCAGACCAAATAATGCTTAATATTAAGAATAACAACTTCAATTTTAAAACAATTGACTTTGATATTGATAGATACATTATAGATAGCACTACGGGCAGTTCAAACGACCAATATATACTGTTCGCAAATTATGAACACAATATATAAACAGATAAATAAAAGCATAGAGAGGTAATATAATGGCAAGTAATATTGATGATGTAAGCATTAACTCAGCATACCCTGTAGCAGGTCAAGATAATGACTCACAAGGGTTTAGAGATAATTTTGGTACAATCAAAAGCAATTTCGTTGCATCAAAAGCAGAAATTGAAGCACTACAAGATAACACAGCAAAAAAGAACGAAGCGAATAACTTCTTAGGAAATAATATTTCCAACGCCAATTTAGTTGACGTAAGTGAAGAATTAAACGCTGGTGGTACTGTTCAAGCCTCTCAGAACATTGACTTCCAGTTTGGCCCAGTTCAAACTTTTATTATCAGTGGTGATGTTACACTTACAACAACTGGTTGGCCTGAGTCAGGCAAGGTTGGTAAGATTAGAGTAATACTTGTTAACGATGGTACAACACGTACTTTAACTATTGGTACTGAAGCAGGTTCAACATTAAAATATCATAATGATTGGCCATACAGTTCACCAAAGAATGAAATCTCAGTAACTAACGACACTAATCCTATTGTAATCGATTTTTGGACTTACAATGCAGGTTCAACTATCTTTGTAAAATACGACGGCACATACGCGGCATAGTTATGATTCATCCGCATCATGAAGAATTAAAAGAACTCACGACTCCGCAAATTGAAGCGAAGTTAACAGAACTTTCCAAAAAGTTTTTTATGACACGCAACCCTGAAGTCCAAATGCAAATGTCTATGATATTAGACGGATATCGAGATGAACTCCGTACACGCTATAGAAAAGAAATGAGCGAAAACGGCGATAAAGATCTTGACAATCTCATTAATATCAGTTAAAATACATACATGCTTATAAAAACAGACTCTAACGGAGTTCCCACATTTTCGAATCAAAACTTAATCGATATGATCTATACAGGATCTATTGACAAGTGTCATATTGTTCTTTGTGATAAGAATGACGAACTTGAACAGTTTAACAAGTGGGCAAAGGAATTTGGTAATCCTGAATTACAATTTTATGTTCCGTTAGATGTAGATCAAAAAACATTTGATGGTGTATGCCAAAGTGATTGGTTTATGCCAAATAAGTATAAAGAGATTAATCCAAATAGATGGTTAGAAGCCAAACTAATGGAAGAACTACAGATTGATAATCCTGCAGATCTTAGAGATACAAAAGAATGGATTAGGGTAACTGAAGAACTTACAGAATACTTTGCTCGTGGTATGTATCCATTATTACAGTATATGATATATTTGGTAGACTTCATGCGTGAGAATAATATAGTATGGGGCGTAGGTAGAGGATCAAGTGTGGCAAGTTATGTGCTATATTTGATTGGTATTCACAGAATCAACTCAATTCACTTTGACCTGGACTGGCACGAGTTCCTGAGATAAGTAAACATATAATAGGAGAATATTATGGCAGTACAACAAAAAGGACGTAAAGTCTACAAGTCAATGCAAGGCAAACAAGTTGACATGGATTTATTACGTCAGAAAAACGAACTTACTCCGGCTGTAGGAAATGCCCGTGTAAATGCACGTGGTGATGAATTAGGCCCGGGCGGTAAGATCATTAGAAAACGTGAAGACGTTATGGCTGACTATTACAGAGACAATCCTAATGTTGTTGCAGATGAACAACCTGTAGCAAAAAAGGCTGAACCTGTAGAAGCAGTTGTTAATGAAACACCTGTTGCTAAAAAGGCAACTAAAAAAGTTGAGAAGGAAACTGTTGTTGAAGACGAATGGGTCGAAGACGACGAAGGCAATTTTGTAAAAAGAGGTGACTAATGAGTTTAGACTACGAAGCAATGGCGGCTGGAAAGCCTGCTATTCCAACTAAGGTAAAAGGTAGTATCAGACCTATTCATAATCGTGTTATTGTAAAGAACATGAACTTCGGCGAACAAAAGACCGCAGGAGGAATTATTATTACAAGTGATGATGGTAAAGATAGAGGTATTAAGCCACGTTGGGGACAAGTTGTTTCCAAAGGTAAAACAAATACTGATCCTTATGAAGTAGGTGATTGGGTTCTTGTAGAACATGGTCGCTGGACACGTACATTCCAAGTTGATGAAAATGACGATGGTAATTATGTAGACATGCGTACAGTTGAAGCAGAATCAATTCTTGCTTGGTCAGATGAAACACCAGAAGACGTTGCATTTGGAAGTTTTACAGATGCTGGAGATAACGAAGCACACAAGCCAGAAGACTTTGGCGCAAATTAAGAAGTGGAAGTAAAGTTGAATAACGTAGATCTAAACAAATACAAAGATTTTGTAGAAAAGGTTACCTCATTACAAAGTAATGAAACAGGTGGACTAACTGCAAAGTTAGAAGAATTAGAAAAAGATAGTGGTGTAAACATGGCACTACTATTAACAGGTGCAATTGGTATCGCATCAGAAGGAGGCGAATTTGCTGAAATTGTTAAAAAATGTATATTCCAAGGTAAACCATTGGATGCAGACACAGTATTTCATGCTAAACGAGAACTTGGTGACATCGCTTGGTATTGGATTAACAGTTGTCGTGCTTTGGGCCTTGATCCTAATGACGTCTTAGACGAAAACGTAAACAAATTGAAATCAAGATATCCGGGTGGTGAGTTTGATGTACACTTTTCGGAGAATCGCAAAGACGGCGATCTTTAAAAAAGACTTGACAAACGTCCCGTTTGCAAGTATAATAATACTATGAATACAGGAATAACATTCTCATCGTTTGATCTGTTCCATAGTGGACACGTTGCTATGCTCAAAGAAGCAAAAGCAAACTGCGACTTCTTAATTGTAGGCTTACAAACAGATCCTACAATAGACAGACCAGAAAAGAACAAACCAATACAGAGTGTTTTTGAAAGATATGTACAACTTGAAGGTTGTAAGTATATCGACCAAATTATTCCATATGCAACTGAACAAGACATAATTGATATTCTATTAACTTACCAAATTACTACTCGTTTTATTGGAGAAGAATATAGATCAAAAGACTATACAGGCAAAGAATTATGTGTTGACAAAGGCATAGAAATATACTATAATAAAAGGCAACATTCATTTAGCACAAGTGAATTAAGAAAAAGGATAAACCAGGCATGAAAGAACTATGGGTAGAAAAGTATCGTCCTAAGACAGTAGAAGGATATGTTTTTAGAGATGAACATCAAAAGAATCAAGTTAAGCAATGGATCAAAGAAGGAACGATTCCGCATTTGCTATTCAGTGGTAACGCAGGTATAGGTAAAACAACACTTGCAAAACTATTGTTTAATGAACTTGAAATAAATGATTTAGATATATTAGAAATAAACGCAAGTAGAACAAACTCCGTAGAAGATGTACGTGATAAGATTGTAAACTTTGTACAAATGATTCCATTTGGTGAGTTTAAGGTTGTACTACTTGATGAGGCAGACTATCTGTCTCCTAACGCACAAGCGGCGTTGCGTGGTGTGATGGAAGAATATCATACAACAAGCAGATTTATTCTAACTTGTAATTATCCTAACAGAATTATTCCTGCATTGCATAGTAGATGTCAAGGCTTTCATATTGAACGTATTGATCAAAATGAATTTACTGCAAGAGTGGCACAGATCTTAATTGATGAAGGCGTTACTCCAGACTTAGACACACTTGACACTTATGTAAAAGCAACTTATCCTGATTTACGTAAATGTATTAACATGGTGCAAATGAATGCAGTTGATGGTGCTTTGCAAAAGCCACAAGAAGGTGACACAGGTGAAGCAGATTATAAACTTGAGATGGTTGAACTATTCAAGGCAGGTAAAATTAATCAAGCAAGAAAACTTGTTTGTAGTCAAGTACGCCCAGATGAAGTAGAAGATATTTACAAGTGGATGTATGATAACATTGCATTGTTCGGTGATGAAGAAAAACAAGAAAGTGCAATACTTGTAATTAAACAAGGCTTGGTAGATCATACTCTTGTTGCAGATCCTGAGATTAACTTGGCGGCGACCATGATTAGATTAGCACGTCTTTAATATTAATAAGTAATAATATGACATACCTTGTAAATGAAAATTGTATTAAATGCAAACACATGGACTGTGTCGAGGTATGCCCTGTAGATTGTTTTTATGAAGGTGAAAACATGCTTGTTATTAATCCAGATGAATGTATTGACTGTGGTGTATGCGAACCTGAATGTCCTGTAGATGCAATTATTCCTGATTCACAAGACACTGGCAAACGTTGGTATGATATAAACACAGAATATGCAAACAAATGGCCAAACATTGCAGTAAAAGATATTAGCGATGTTCCAGAAGATGCAGAAGACTGGGCAGGTGTTCCTGATAAGTTCAACAAGCATTTCTCACCCAAGCCAGGAGGATCAAGTGACTGATTTTAAAATACAAAGATTGAGAGCAAGTCATATTTTAATCAGCCATCAAGGTGCCACTGCACAAACAAGTAACCGTCCTATGCCAGCGGCAGAACAAGAAGCCGGTTTTATTATTCAAGATATTATAGAAGGTTTATTAACTTTCGATCAAGCGGCAAGAGAACATAGTGCTTGTAGAAAAAGTGCAAAGAATGGTGGCGACTTAGGTTGGTTTGACTATCCAGGTGATATGGAATATGAAATTGCTAAACCTATAAGTGGAATAAACAAGGACGAAATGCTTACAGTTCCAATTAAGACAGAGTACGGTTATCATATATTACTAAGGACGGGATAGTTGGAAGACTTTTTTCAAGTAACACCATTAATTTCACAAGAAGAATTTGACGTAATACAAGTCAGTTACGGCAAGGCTGATACACTTAATCCTATACTTGAAAAGAAGATATATGATATGGGTGATGAGTTACAACATAGAAGCAACGTAAAAGCGGATATGACTGACTTTAGACTATACGAAGATCCTGACTTTAAAAAGATATGCGACTTTGCTATAATGCAATGTATTAATAGCATAGAAGGATTAAGTCAACGTGGCGCACAAATGATGCGTTGGGATATAATTGACTGTTGGGGAATGGTTTATAGAACAGGAGTAGGTCATCATACAGTTGAACATGCTCACTGGCCTGCTACATTTAGTTTTGTATATTATGTAAATGCATGTGAGAACTGCTCCCCGTTACAGTTTACAAGATCAAACTTTAAGGTCAAACCAAGAACTGGATTGATGGTAATATTTCCAGGAAACACAAGTCATAATGTACCACATCAGAATTGCAGTCATGATAGAGTTGCAATATCAGGCAACATCAGTGCAACTATAAACAAGAAGGAACAGGAACATGCAAGTTAAATTAGTAAGTTATTCAAAGCCTACTGAAGATTATAAAGATAATTTAGAAAACGTACAAGACCTTATTGCGTTTTGTGCCAGAGTAAGTAATCCAAGTAATCAAATGAATAAAGAAACTAATGAAAGACTTATCAAGTATCTAATTAAACATCAACATTGGTCACCATTAGAGATGGTTAGTGCTTGTTTAGAAATACAAACTACAAGAGATATTGCACACCAGATTGTAAGGCATAGAAGTTTTAGTTTTCAGGAGTTTAGCCAACGTTATGCTAATCCAGATGAGCAGGGCGATATGTTTGAATACAGTGAAGCAAGACTCCAGGACGAAAAGAATAGACAAAACAGTATTGAAGTTGATGATAAAAAACTACAACTTGATTGGTTACACGCACAAATGCGTATTGCACATTTAGCCAAAAAAGAATACGATTGGGCAATTAAAAAAGGCATTGCAAAAGAACAAGCACGTAAGGTTTTACCGGAAGGTATTACTAAAACAACATTATATATGAATGGTACATTACGTAGTTGGGTTCATTATATTGAATTGCGTGGTGCTAATGGTACACAAAAAGAACACATGGAAATTGCCCATGCTTGTGCCAAAGTAATAGCCACAATATTCCCTCTCGCTGAAAACCTCCAATAAGTAACTGTATGTTTAACTATATTAAAAGTCTTTTTTCAGACGACACACCTGTGATTAATTTTGCTTGTGCGAATTGGGGAGTACGTAAGTACGCACCAATACAACCTGCAGGTAAATTTTTTCCAGAAAAGTTTAAAGAGATGAGTCCTTACTATGAAAAAGGTAAGCATAATATAGATCATCATAAAACTGTTAGAGCATGTCCAGGTATTACAGATTATATGAGCATGGGATTTGTTATTCCTGCATTTTGTGATATAGAAATTACACCTACACCAGATGGAAAGTTTGTAGAAACACGTTACAGTGAACCTACTTACAATGACGCCTTTCATCCTGAAGAACAGTTAGGCAATTTTCTAAGTGAAAAGTTTCCTGTTAGAGGTGCAGTTAAATTAGACAATCCTTGGTTTACTTGGAACAAGGTTGGATACAGTACTTTATATCTTCCTATGTATTATCACGAAGGTAAGAACTGGGAAGCAGTTCCAGGTGTAATGGATCACGATACAGGTGCTCCACAAAGTCCTATTAATATTATGTTAAAAGAAATTAAACCCACTATGATTAAGATGGGTGAACCATTAGTGCAAGTTATTCCTTTCAAACGAGAAAGCCAAGTAGCAAAAACGTTTGAACTTAACGAAACTGCTATCAAAAGACATCAAGCAGTGTCCAGCCTACATAATATTACATACGCAGGCTGGATCAAGTGGGTTAAACAAAAGAAATACTATACTGTTGACGCTCACGATACCGACTTACCCGGCGATCAATAAACATCTCCATAAATTTCTAAAACTTCTTTAACTGCTTCGTGTCTTTCAATATCCCCTCGTTGGAACTCTATTACTGTTAGCCGTTCCGTAGTACCCTTGTTTTCTAAATGCCTACAAAAGTCTATGAGTCCGTTATCTCTAAGTCTATCTGCTTGAGCAAGATCACCAGTAACTGCCATTTTACTTCCAGTACCTAATCTTGTTAATAACATTTTCATTTGATTTTGCGTAGCATTCTGCATTTCATCAGCAACTATAAATGCTTTCTTAAATGTACGACCACGCATATATGCCAAAGGTGCAATTTCAAGTACACCTTCTTGTGTCATACCTTCAAGTTCATGTGCTGTAAAATAATCTTTAAGTACATCGAATATTGGCCTTGTCCACGGTGCCATCTTTTGCTCCATAGTACCAGGTAAAAAACCAAGATCTTCGTCTGCACTTACAGCAGGTCTTGTTACGACTATTTTATCTACCACGCCCTCTTTAAATTGTTTAACCGCGGTTTGTACTGCCAACAGAGTTTTACCTGTTCCTGCCGGCCCTATGCCAAAGACTATGTCTTTCTTAGGGTCTAACAGTTTCAGTACGTATGTTTCTTGGTTAATGTTTCGGGGTAGTATTTTGACTTCTTTTTTCTTCTGTGGAAGAAAGTTGTTAATTGCTACAATGTTATTGTAGCCTTGTTTGCTCTTCCGAGCACTTCTTTTTGCACCCATTAAGTTCTCCTTGATAAAGTACACACTTTGTAGGATACCTTCCCTACAAAAATATTTAGCGAGATATCTCGTGACAAAACCACATACTTATAATCCTAACCCGGATAAATAAGTGTATAAGATTGGAAATAGCATATGAAAGACGTATTAGAAGTTATACAAAACATTCAGGGCATTTACGAAAGCGATACCGCATTTACGGTTCTAAAAGACTTTGAAAGAGTGCTTGATGAACTGGATTTATATGTGTACGATAACTGGGAAGACGGCGAATTAGTTGCTGGTCCGAAGATTGGTAGACATTGGGTTACTTGTGCGTTTATGTGGCCAAGAGATGCAATGCCTGATCCTATGGGCGGCAAACGTTTATTAGATTATGACTGTAAAGTATCATATAAAAAAGATCATATACTAAAACCAAGAAAGATTCGTAAGCCAGATGATATTAGACCTGGCACTAAAAAAGGCAAACTTGACCGTGAAGAAATTTGGGTCGTAGAAATTAATATGCCTAAGAAACTTATTGTAGACATTTACAGTGGATACAATGAAATGATTGATATTAACACTGAGCCTGGACAAGCACCAGGAGCCGCACCAGAGGCAGAGCCAGCAGAAGCAGGCGTTGAAGCAGGTACAGGTGCAGGCGCAGAGACTCCGCCAGAAGGAGCAGTATAATGGGATTAAGAAAAGGCGATTTAGTTAGTCTTGTTGACCGTATTTTTGAAATAGATGCTTTCAAAAGTAAAATGGGTGACGACAAAGACATTGTTACTTTAAGTTTTTCAACTAAGAATGAAGGTAGTGCAAAGGACTTAGAAAACTTTATTGAAAAAGGTTATCCTTTTGTACTTGACGCTGACGCAACCAACGGTGAACAACGTGATGGTATGTATAAAGTGTTTGTTGAAATTGAAAGAAGCAAAGATGCTCCAGCACAGATACACGAAGTTATAGACGGAGTATCAAAGATTGCCAGTTTAGAAGGCATGAAATTTAGATATTACAAAGGCTTTAAGAGCCACGATTGTAATGAGGCTAATTTAGCCGAGAAGGTCCCGACAGACCATGACGCATATGAAATCAAAGTTAATGAAAGTAATATGGATAACTATAAAAACTTCTTTAGCAAGAGTTATGCTGAAGAAATTGATATTATAAACGAGAGCCAATTGCGTATTAAGAATACATATATGGATCCGATTTATCTCAATATAGTCGATTTCGCACCCACTGAGAAGGTAAATATCAATGAGTCATTAGATGTCAACGGCTTTGCTGAAGTCATCTACTTAACAAAGTACTTAGGTGATTATGACATTACCAAGTACGGTAAAAAACTGGTACTTGAAAACAATGGGTACTCACTAATTTGTAAACGAGGATAGAACCAAATGGCAAAAGATAATTTTAGAAAGTGTTTAGAAGTTATTCTACATCACGAAGGCGGGTACGTAGATCACCCTAAAGATCCAGGTGGCGCAACGAACTTAGGCGTTACCAAACAAACTTACGAAGATTGGATGGGCAAAGTAGTTACTAAAGATAGAATCAAAGAATTAACTATCGATGATGTAACACCTATCTATAAAAAGAATTACTGGACTGCAATTATGGCAGAAGATATTCCAGCAGGTTTAGACTTATGTGTATTCGACATGTGTGTAAACGGTGGACGTCACAGAGCAACAAAAATGTTACAACAATTAGTTGGAGCAACAATTGACGGTTGGATTGGTCCAAACACTATTGCTAAAACTCAAGCATACTGCGAAGCGAAAGGTGTTACTGCCGCTATTGAAGGATACCAACAAATTAGACAAGACTTTTACGAGTCATTAAAAACTTTTGAAACGTTTGGTAGAGGATGGACACGCAGAGTAAACGAGACCAAAGAGACAGCGATATCAATAGCCAAGTAAGTTGTAAAAACTGCGGCCACGAATATCACGAAGGTTCACTATACAAAGAATTTGCAGACGGCGACGGTAAGATGATTACGATTGAAGTTTGCAAACAAGGAAGATGATGGAAAAAGTAGTTAAAGCCATAGCAGAACATTTAGACGTTGACGCATCTAAGGTCGTACCAGAAGCATCTTTGATAGATGACTTAGGTGCTGACGAATTTGATATCATTGAGTTAGCAGTTGCAATACAAGAAGCAACAGGTAAAACTATTTCAAGTGAAGATGAAGCCAACGTAAAAACAGTTGGCGACTTTATTAAACTGGTAGAAGCATAATGTTTGGATCAATTAAAATAGCAATGGTCTTAATTATGTTGGCAGGTGCCGGCGGAGGCTTTGTGTACGTTAAGAATATAAAAGCAGACTTGGCTACATCAGAAGCAAACAATTTAAAGTTAGAACAAAGTGTTGCAAGTCAGAAGGCTGTAATAGAACAACAGGCTAATGACTTCAAAAAAATCCTCGAAATAAACAAAGAACTTGAACAAACAAATAAAACACTTGCCGCAGAGTTTGCCGCTCTTGACAAGCGTTTTAATAAAATTAATGGCAAGGGAGAAGTTAGAGACTTAGGTGACCTTGCTGTAAAAAGATCATCGTCAGTAGAACGTGTTGTAAACAATGCTACCAAGAAAGCAATGAGATGTGTAGAAATTGCTATGGGAGCAGAACTAACAGAAAAGGAAATTAATGCTACATTGAAATCAGAAATCAATTCTGAATGTCCAAGTATAGCAAATCCAAATTATGTACCGTATCAATAACATATTAATTATTGCCTTACTTGCTATAGCAGTGAGTGGGTGTTCTACTGTGAGAGAATTACAAATCTTTGAACAAGAAGTTCCAAGAGAAAAATTAAACTTACCACATCCTGAAGCGGTTAAGATGGAACCTTTACAATGGGTAATCATTACAAGCGAAAACGCAGAAGAAGTATTTGCTAAACTAAAAGAACAAGGTAAGGATCCTGTGCTGTTTGGTTTAAGCGATAAAGACTACGAATTCCTTTCTAAAAACTTTGCACAGATCCGTGCATACATGATCAAGCAACGTCAAGTAATTGATCAATACAAAGAATATTACGAATCCGAAGACGAAAAGACTGAAAAGTAAAAACAGTGAAACATATATCAATCCTGTTGATACTGATCGTACTGGCCGGCTGTTCTAAAACAACCTGTAATTTAAAACCTGGTATTGAAATAGATACTGAAAGCATAGAGAAGATAGAGGATCTAAGAGATCCTAATATAACACCTAAGGGCGAAGTCGCCTGTACTTTCTAAATACTGTTGTGTTTACGATGTTTTGTCTTGTCTGCCCAATCCTGGATAGCACGTTGTATGGCTTCTTCAGCCAATACAGAACAGTGTATCTTTATAGGCGGTAAGTCTAAGAAATCAGCGATTTCTTTATTGCTTATTTTTATTGCTTCGTCAAGTGTCTTACCTTTCAAGAACTCTACAAAAGTTGTTGAACTTGCAATAGCACTACCGCAACCATATGTTTTGAATTTTACATCAACAATGCGATCGTTATCATCTAATTTTAAATCCAACTTCATAACGTCACCACAAGCAGGTGCTCCGACCATGCCTGTTGCAACCATTGGATCATTAGGATCAAAGCGACCCACACCGTGTGCTTCTGGGTGAGCAAGAACAGAGTTGAATCTGTCTACTACTTCTTTTGAATATGCCATAATGTAATGAAAATTTATAGTGTACTATACAACTATTTATATGGTATGTCAACATATTTTGGCGAAATGTCGATAAATACTAATATAATAAAGAGGGAAACTTATGTGGGAAATGATTGAAAGAATGGCGAGCGATCGCTTGTGGATATACACAGCATTAGTTGGTTCGCTATTTGGTTTAGCGTTTTCAACATATTTTAAGAGTACAAGAATAGGACTATGGTTATATAGTTGGTTCGACAGAATAGCAGATTATCTTGTTGAACGTTGGGGCTGGACTTGGTTACAACAACCAGATGATGCTTGGAGACAAAAGTATCCATACGTTACAAAGAAAATAGACGAACTTGAAAAACGTCTTAAGAAATTAGAGGGAAAAAAATAATGGCTGAAGATGTAAAGGTTGCAGAACCTAAACAAAAAATCCAAGTAGACTTGGAAGTAGACACAAGTGTAAAAGACTTAGGTGTTAATCCGTATGCAAAATTAATACATATGGCAAGAGCAGTTGATGCTTGGAGAATCTTTCCAAGATTGTTCTTAACTGTTTACATTGTATTGTTATACAAATGTGTAATTTGGTACATGGCTCTTCCTTCACCAACAATGGAACAATCAGGTTTGATTAGTATTGTAGTTGGTGCTGGTGCGGCATGGTTTGGATTATATACTGGTACTTCTAAAAAGACAGACAAATAGATCAGATACTTCTTGACAAACGCCTAAAATAAGTATATAATACTACTATGGATTATTATGACAAATTAGGCGTAAGTCGAGATGCCTCAGACAAAGAAATCAAAACTGCATTTCGCAGATTGGCGGCTAAACATCATCCTGACAAGGGTGGTGATCATAAGTACTTCACCGAATTAAATGAAGCCTACCAAGCATTAAGTGATCCACAAAAGAAAGCAATGTACGATCAATACGGAACTATTGATCCACAACAACAAAATCCATTTCAACAAGGCGGTTTTACTTTTGATGGTAATAACATGGAAGACTTGTTTGGAACTATTTTTGGTAGAGGCTTTCAACAGCAACAACGTAGACCACAACGTAATTCAAATATAACTATTGCATGTGATATTACACTGGCAGAAGTGTACACAGGTAAAGGTGTACTTGCTACATTTAGAACACGTTCAGGTAGAGAACAAACAGTTAACATAGATATTCCAAAAGGTTCAAGGCACGGAGATACAATCCAATATAGTGGTTTAGGTGATGATAGTATAGCACAATTACCTAAAGGAGATCTGCATGTAAAAGTACGTATAATGCGTGATCCAAAGTTTGAAATAAATGGATTTGACTTGCATACACAAACAGAAATTAATGTGTTCGATTTAATATTAGGTACTGCCACAAATCTAAGTTTACCCAACGGACGAACTATAAGTATTAATGTACCAGCAGGCACACAACCAGGCACAACATTAAGCATACACGGACAAGGTCTTCCTAACTATAACACAGGTCAATCAGGAAACGTATATCTAAATATAAAAGGTACAGTTCCTACAAACTTAACAGATGAACAAAAAGAAATATTAAGGAAGTTATGAAACTAAAATTAGTACTACACCCGAACGAATGGTTAGAAAAGAAAGTCAAACCTTTTGATTTCAATACACTTGACGCAAAAGATATCGAAAAACAAATGATTGATATTATGGAAAAGAATGCAGGTGTAGGTCTTAGTGCAAATCAAGTAGGACTTGACGGACAAATATTTATTTTGAAGCCACATGAGATGGAAGGCTATGATAAATCGTTTGCTATTATCAATCCAGAGATTATTAAAATTGACGATAGAGTTATAGAAGGTGAAGAAGGTTGTTTAAGTTATCCTGGTTTATACTTTAAGGTTAAACGTGCAACTGCTTTGGTTGCCAAGTGTCTTGACTCTGCAGGCAAAGAGTGTACAATAGAGTTTGTAGGTTATAATGCAAGAATATTCCAACATGAATATGATCACTTACAAGGGATTAACTTTACAGATAGAGTAAGTAAACTTAGGTTGGATATGGCATTGAAGAAACAAAAGAAATTATTTAAAAAATATAAGGTGGACATTAAATGGTAGAACCAAGTGATGAATTACAAGCAGTATTTGACAAGTCTATTAATGACGCAAAGAAGTTAAGGCACGAGTACGTAACACTTGAGCACTTATTGTTTGCTATGCTATGCGTAGATAACTTTGTAAAGGTAGTAGAAGGTGCAGGTGCTGATCCTGAGTTCATTAAAAAGAATATTGAGCATTACTTAAAAACAGAACTTGACGAAATTAAAGTTGCTGAAGATATTAAAAAGTTTAAACCAAAGAAAACTGCAACAGTTGAAAGGGTTTTGAACAGAGCATTCACACAAGTATTGTTCAGTGGTCGCCAACACATAGAAACAACTGATGTGTTCCTAAGTATTATGGGCGAAAAGAAAAGTTGGTCATACTATCACATTCAAAAGTCAGGTCTTACAAAAGAAGGCTTTGCAGAATATTTAAACAGTGAATTAGATACAATTTATGAAGATGAAGAAATGCGTCAAATTTCTGAAAAGGCTTTACGTGACTTCACAACTAATCTTAATAAACAAGCAGGCGATCAAAAGATTGATCCTGTAATTGGTCGTGCAGAAGAACTTGAAGGCATTGCACTTGCATTAGGTAGACGTAGTAAAAACAATGTATTACTTGTTGGTGATCCTGGTGTAGGTAAAACTGCTATTGCTGAAGGACTTGCATTTAATATTGTTAATAAAGCAGTACCAGAATTTTTACAAGAGTATTCAGTGTACAACTTAGACATTAGTGCTATGTTGGCAGGTTCTAAATATAGAGGTGACTTTGAAGAACGTTTTAAACTTGTAATGAGTGCAATTAAGAAGCAAGGTAAAACTATTGTGTTTATCGATGAAGCACACATGATGAATGGTGCCGGTAATGCAGGGTCAGGTGGTTCAAACGACTTGGCTAATATGTTAAAGCCTGCATTAGGTAAAGGTGATATTAAAGTTGTAGCGAGTACTACATGGGAAGAATATAGAAAATACTTTGAAAAGGATCGTGCATTGATGCGTAGGTTCCAAAGAATAAGTGTTTCAGAACCTGATAAAGGTGTAACTACAGAAATTTTACAAGGTATTAAAAAGTATTACGAAGAGTTTCATAAAGTTAACATTACTGATGAAGCAATTGACGAGTCAATCAAATTAAGTGTAAAATATATGGCTGATAAAAAATTACCAGACAAAGCAATTGACTTATTAGACTTGGCTTGTTCACGTTTTAACTTAAAAGAAGCCACTGAACGTGTTGTAGGTAAAGAAGAAGTGCAGTTTGAACTTGCTAAAGCAGTTAAACTACCGCCAGAACAAGTACAACAAAAAGAAACAAGTAATCTTGCTAACTTGGATAGCAATCTTAAGAAGCAAGTATACGGACAAGACTCTGCAATAGAAGAAATTGTAGATAAGATTCTTGTTGCACAGGCAGGACTTAAACAAGAGAACAAACCAATTGGTTCGTTTGTGTTCATGGGTCCAACTGGTGTAGGTAAAACAGAAACAGCAAAACAACTTGCAAATGAATTAAGTGTTGAACTTGTAAGATTTGATATGTCAGAGTATCAAGAGAAGCATAGTGTTGCAAAACTAATTGGATCACCTCCAGGATATGTAGGTTATGAAGATAGTGCAGGACTATTGATTACTAAATTACAAGAACACCCTAATTGTGTATTACTGTTAGATGAAATTGAGAAAGCACACCCAGATGTTTCACAGATTTTATTACAGTTAATGGACAACGGAAAAGTTACAGGTAGCAACGGTAAGGAAGCCGACGCAAAAAATGCCATTCTCATTCTAACAACCAATCTTGGTGCAGAACAGGCAGAGAAAAATGCGATCGGCTTCAATGAAGATATGGAAATAGATTACGAAGATACTGAACTTAAGAAGTTCTTTGCTCCAGAGTTCCGTAATAGACTTGATGGCGTTGTAGCATTTGGCAAACTTGAGAAGAACGTAATGATTAAAATTGTTGGTAAGTTCCTTGTAGAACTTAAAGCAATGCTAACAGATAAAAACGTTACTGTTGAGATTACAAATGATGCTATTGACTACCTTGTTGAAACAGGCTTTGATAGCAAAATGGGTGCAAGACCATTACAAAGAACCATTGATAAAGAAATCAAGAAGGATCTAAGTAAACTATTACTGTTTGGTGCCTTAAAAACAGGCGGACATGTTGTTATCGATATCAAAGATAATGCTATAGTACTTGTTACGGATAAAGCAACTAAACCCGTAACTGTTGATGCATAAGCCTTTAGATAAATACATGTATGCCAAGCAATAGCGAAACAATTTTATCAGCAAATACACACCCAGGAGATAGTACTGTTGTGACCGTTACAGGTACTGACCACAAAGGTGATGGATATTACGGTCGTGCAGATGGTTTGCACACTGTACAATACAACTTTGCAGGTCTTACAGGTACAATTACTATCCAAGCCTCACTTGCAACTACACCTACAGAAAGCGATTGGTTTGAAGTACACTCATACACAGCCGCGGCAGAGACTGCTAATAAGTTCGCTAACTTTACAGGTAACTATGTTTGGATTAGAGCGAAACTTGTGTACACAGATGGTACAGTAAATAGTATCATGTTGAATCATTAGGAGTTATTATGGAAAGTATTAGTATTATATGGCCTAACAAAGAAGAAGATGTTGATGCTATTGTTGCCGAGCAAGTGCTAAACTGTACAGGCGAAGCACTTAATGAAGCAGAAACGCATTATGAGGTTATAGAGACCGATAAAGGCGAAACAGTGCTTACTATTGACACACATAACAAACTAAACGAAGCACAAAGCAACGAAATCGCTGAAAATATAGCCAATAAACTATTCGATATGGGCTTTTCTAAGTTCGATATTGAAATCTCTGTATAAACTTTTAGTAGACAATCTGTGATAAATACTTTATATTAGCAGTATAAAGGTTATTATCATTATGAAAACATTTCAAGAATATTTAAAAGAAGCGGGTTTCCACGAAGGTAATGACGCAATTATCTTCAAGGGTAAAGAAATAGATACAGATACTATCGAATACGATATGCAAGATTATAGTGATATGATCTTTGTTATAGATGCCGGTGTGAAATACACAGACGGTACAGAAGTAGATGATGGAGACATGGAGGAGTTAGAGCAACTTCCTGAAATAATTGATTGGGTTTCTATGGACTATACTGATAGACAAGCGGACCAAGCAGATGCTTATAGAGATGCACAAATGCACGGTGATTTTGAATCTACTAATGAAGATACTAACAACGAGTTACTTGGCGATCTTGAAAGTGGTTTAGAAAATGCAAAAGCAGGCAATGATATGTCAGACTTTATAGCAGACGAAATAGGTGATTATATCCGAGCAGGTATTGAAGACATGGGTGAAGAGGCTTGGCAAGATTCTATAGAAGGAAAAGCACTTGCAGAATTAGATCCTGTAGACACACCAGAAGAACAAGCAAAGGCATTTCAAAATGCTATTAATGTTTTAAAAGGTGGAAATGAATCAACAGTAGAAGATACAGGTGCATTAGATAAATTTAGAGAATTATATAGAAAAGGTATTGGCACAGATGATGCTGAAGTTGTTTTAAGAGAATTAATTGAAGTAATTAATGATGATGCTTTATGGTCAGATGACTTTCCGCAACTTAAACCTTTTGTTGACGAATCGTCAGATACAGTAACTAAAGAATTAGTTCCAGGTAGCAATACTGAAGAAAAAATTGAATCGCTTACAAATGCTATTGATGATGATGCATGGATGGAAGAGTTTGCTCAACACTTGATGAAAAGAAACAGTATGACTGATAGTGTAGAACTTAATAGAATAAAACAACTTTCTGGTGCATCTACTGATACAAGTCTTGACGAAACATATGATGACGATGATGACTTCTACGAAGCATACGGTGAGATGTGGTGGAACGATGATGACGATCCAATTGACGAAGCAGAATACCAAGGACGTAAAGTCAAACTTGGTAAGCCTATGGCAGGAGATGTTAAGAAGTTTAAAGTATACGTAAAAGATCCTAAAACAGGAAACGTTAAAAAGGTAAACTTTGGACACGGCGGTAGCAGTGTAAAAGGAAAATCAATGCGTATTAGAAAAAATAATCCTAAAGCACGTAAGAGTTTTAGAGCAAGACATAATTGTGATAATCCAGGACCAAGAACAAAAGCACGTTATTGGTCATGTAGGAAGTGGTAATATGAACTTAGACGATTTATCAATTGGTGCAAACAAATACGACAAACCATCTTATGATGTGCCTACAGACTTAATTGTATTCATGAGAGATGACCCAATGTTTTATAGAAAAGAATACTATCCAACAATGTGTGGTTGTCAAAACTGTTACAACAACGGCGACAAAGATAAGAGCATGAAATTATTAATGCCTATGATTGACAAGGCTGTTAGTGGTTATACTAAAAAATACGACTTACCATATGAAGAAAACGATCTTGTACCAATGGACGAGAGAAAAGAAATCGCACAAAGAATTTACGAGGAAGAAGTAAATCATTTCAAAGAAGGCGAGTACTAATGTTTTTAAGGGAACTTTTTGAAGGCCCGGGAAAAGAAGCAAGTTTTGCATTAGGCAGAATGAATCCCGCACACAGAGGACATGGTCTTCTTGTAGAGGCTATCAAACAAGGTCCTGGTGATGCATTTTTATTTTTAACAGACAGAGCCGCAAAACTACCTACAGATCCTTTAAGTCCACAAGAAAAATTAGATTGGGCACAAAAAAGTTTTCCAGATATTAATATAGCACTTGCAAAAAATGTTTTTCCTGTTGCTGTAGATTTACACAACAAAGGTTATACTGACATAACAATATTTGAAGGCGAAGATAAATTACGCCCATTGTTAGAAAAGTATAACGGCACAGAAGCCGCACATGGTTTCTTTGAGTTTGCAAGTATAAATCAAAAGAAACTTTCACGTGATGCTGATGCAGATGATGCCAGTGGTGCAAGTGCAACAAAATTAAGACAAGCGGCAATGGACGGCGACTTTGAAACGTTTGAAGATAATGTTTCAGACGCGGCTAAACCATATGCTAAAAAAATGTTTGAAAAATTACAAGGAATACTTGGCAGTAAAAAAGAAGAACAAGTAGATGAATTTGCTTTACCGGCAATCATGAACGCATTAAGATATGGTAAACATGCACTAACACTTGGTAAGTTTTTATGGAACAATAAATGGCTAATTAGTTTTTCATTAGTTGCATGGAAAGGTATAAGTTGGATATCAGATGCAATAGAATTTGTACAAGAAATTATTGATCATCCTATTGTAAAAGGATTATTAAAATACGGTTTACCAGCAGTTGGTGTTGCTATAGCATTATACGGTGGTAAAAAATTATACGATGAATTAACTAAAGCAGAAAAAGAAGGTAAGTCCAGAAAAGAAATGACTCAGGTAATTAAAAACTTTAAACCTGATAACAATTATATTAGTGAATTAGAAAAAGAATTAAAAGCAGAACTTAAGGCGGCGGCATAATGTACGACAGCATAGACGAACTTAAAAAACTTGCAGGTGTAAATGAGTGGAATGGTTATAAGCCATACAAACTTGATGAGAACCCAAGTGTTACTGCTACGGCACTAAAAGCAAAAGAAAAGAAATTAGGACTAAAGCCTGGTGATGCTGAATGGTTTAAACTTTGGTTTAGTCAACCTTTTATGACAGGTACACCAACATTTAGAGGACGTAAAAAGTAATATGAGATTTTATCATATAAAAGAACATGGTGGTCGTGTTGTAAAAGGTGTTAACACTACACCCGATGTTGGCGTTGATGCTATAAAGAAACAAGCGGCCAAGTTTGGAAACAAAGTAGACAAGGACGGTCGTCCACCTACACTATCTAAAAAAGTAAAAGGTTCTAAAACAAACGTACTGTTTAACTTAGGAATGGCTGAAAGTGTTGAAGAACGTTCATTAACCAAAGGCGAAGAAAAGAAAAAAGAAAAATATGTAAAAGGTATGAAGAAGTCTAAAGGCGACTTTAAAGACCGTTACGGCAAAGATGCTGAAGCAGTTATGTATGCAACAGCAACTAAGATGGCAAAGGAAGGTCAAGTACACGAATTACAAGCAGATGAATTATCAGAAGCAAGTGAAATATACATTGACATGGACGGTGTGCTTGTTGACTTCTTTGGCGAGTGGACTAAAATGCAAGGCGTTAAAGATTGGAAACAAATTAAAAACGTTGGCAAAGCATTACAAGACATTAGAGATACAGAAGATTTTTGGCTTAAACTAAAGCCTACACCTAACGCAGATAAACTGTTAGGATTAGTAAAAGAAATTAGAGGCGAGTACAATATTTTAAGTGCTCCTCTTGCAGATGATCCAAGAGCAGAACCTCACAAGCGTGAATGGATTAAAAAGAACTTAACTGCATTTCCTCCTAAGAAAGTTATTATTACAACAGACAAAGCCAAGTATGCTACTTCAACAGGTGGTACACCTAACATACTAATCGATGACTTTGGACAAAATGTTGCTAAATGGGAAGCGGCAGGTGGTGTTGGATTTAAACACAAGGATCATAAGTTTGAAAGAACTGCTAAAGAATTAAAAGCACACATGAATAAGCCTGTAGATGAAGAACAAGTTTCAGAGTTAATTGTACAACAACAAAGACCAAAACTTGATGTAATCTATAACATTGCTGATCGTAAAGATGGAAAACCTTTTCCATTAAGTTACAAAGACACTGGCGGTGCAAGTACAGGCGGAACAGTTAGTCTTACACCTGACCAAGCACGTAAGTTTATTAACTTCTATGAGAAACGTGCTAAAGATGAACAAAAACTTATGCAAAAAGCATTAACAAGTGTTAACAATGCAAAAGGTTTGTTTAACAACTTAGGTATACAAGTTGATGTTAAATTACCTAATAATCCAGATGCTGACATACCACAAAGTCCAATAGACAAATTAAAAAAGAATTTAGACAAAGATACAAACGAAGGTGATCTTATTCCGTTACCAAAGAACAGTGTATCAGTAGATTCAGACGCTACAGATTATGACTTTATGAAATTAGGTCGTAACATGGCTAACATAAAAACTACTGAACCAGATGATGCTAACATGGGTGACCAAGACATTTACTTAAACTTCTTTGGTGGAGAAAAAGAAGCAAAACACATGATTAAAAACCTAAAACGTTTAGGATACAAGGTAGGTGACACAAGTGGATATCAGGATCATAACTTTGACCCAGAGCCTACAGACGGAGAAGCACCACCACAAATCAAAGGTAAAGATGTAGATGGTAAGCAAGGTGTAATGAAACTTGCAAACATGAAACCTGTACAAAAAGATAGAGATTTTAAAAAACTTATAAAGCAATACAAAAAAGTACGTGAAGATACATACGAACCAATCGTAGTAGATCGTAGAGGCAGAATAGTAAACGGACATCATAGATACGATGCTCTTGCTACACAAGGTAAAGAAATGGCTCGTGTTGTTATGGTTGATGACTATGTACAAAACTTACATGAGAAAAGATTAAGCAAAGGAAATGACAAAGACGGTGAAGTAATTAAGGGGTTTGATCCTGAAACAATGCAGGCGTTAGCAGATCTAAGAGCAAAGTATCCACATGCAAGTGATCCTTTAGATGCATTACTTAAATCAGTTGTTGATACTGATCAAGATA
>Ga0213865_10000425_pt1 | contig 28750 bp, 36 predicted proteins | sample PICome_6_FD_160100 | JGI IMG/M metagenome (GOLD analysis project Ga0213865, IMG submission 160100) | Coastal seawater microbial communities near Pivers Island, North Carolina, United States - PICO282 | ecosystem: Environmental > Aquatic > Marine > Coastal | place: USA: North Carolina...
CAGGTCATCACCTTCATTCCAACCCAACTGCTTTAAAAGCCGTTGTGGAAGTTCAATGAAAAGGTCACCTGTGTCAGGGTCTTCTTGCACTACTAGCGTAGAACTTTCTTCTACTTGACTTACTCGTTTTGTACTCATAATCCAGCCTCCTTTAATACCATCTGTACGAAATCAACATCTTCTTTGCGGGTTGAAAACTTACGTGTCCAAAATGTGGGTTCTAAATATTCATTAATCATATGATGTTCATTATCTGTCATTGAGGCAATAGCTGCATCGCCGCTATCGCAATTAAAAATAATCCAAGGGCTAATGCGTCCGGATTTGATCCAATGTATAAGACGCGGCCTAGAAATCTCCCTAAAGAATACATTAAACGGTCTATCATGTTCTCTGCCCCACTGTTCCATTAGCAGAATACCACGCTCTACTGCACGTTCTGCTGTTTCTTTCTTGTTTAACTCTCGTATGTAACTCTCATACACAGAGTCTTTACACCAACTATCTAATGGGATACTTGCTGTAATTACAAAGTCAATAAACTTTTCTGGATCAATCGCATTTATTTCTAGCATGTGTCTGCCAAATTTTGTAAACCCCGTATAGTAATTTGACTTCGCAAAATGCTCATATGTTTTTTGTGTTTTTGATCCCTGTGTTATTTCATAAAATCTATTATATGCCAAGAAACCAAGACGAACATACTTATCGTCTCGGTTAATGTGTCTACGCTTTTGTTCACATAGATGAACCGCAAGCGTTTTTTCACGCTGAAATGTCTTCTTACAAAATTGACATTCAAAACTCATTTCTTACTACGCTTCTTTTTCCCAAATATTTCATCAATCTGTTCTTGTGACTTACCAGCATCTTCTGCTAATTGTTTAATATCTGAAACATTGTTCAATATCTGAAACAATTCTATCTCGTCTGATTTTAGATGTGGATAAATTTCAGAAATGAATTCTGAAACTTTGTCAGTTTTCTTCTTTGTATTAGGACCCTTTATCCATTCATGATACTGCTTTTTACCTGTACCTGTCAAGCAAAAAAGTTTCCACATCAGTTCATCATGTTTATACAAATCTACGTAATTTTTGTTAACAAAATCATTTGTATTTAGAAGTGCATCTTCTTGATTTGATCCTTTTACACTGGAAGCATATCTTAGAAATAGCCAACTAGACCATTTCTTTTTCTGTTCATCTGGTAGACGAGAATACCAGCCATAGTCACGGTTGTCTATAGCTGCTAATACATCATTCAGTGGTAGTTTATCACTCATTATAACCTCTGGGTGGTTCAATATATTTCCCACCATTTACAAACATGAATAGAGAACACATAGTTTTATCTGAAAAGTAGAAACAATCAAAGTTATCAAATACTTCACTGGTCCATTCATCACTATATAGATTCTCTTTACACCATTCATGTGCAATGTCTGATTGGTGCATGTCTTCAATTAAGACACGATGCATTTTTTGTGTTTCATCAATTTTATCTAGTTTAGAAAAAGTCATAGCTGCTCAGTACATCCGGTATTCTGTTTAAGTCTTTTACAAAGTATGCACACATTGGCTTCTCTTTATGTTCAAGCGGTATAGCAAGAATGTGTCCATATTTAAGTTTCGGGAAGAACCATTTAACATCAGCAAATACATTATGAACTTTTACTGGCTTCCAATCCATTGTAAAGCCACCAAGAGGATTTGTCAATATAGTATCGAACGATCTCTCATTAATACTTGTAAGTGGAATGAATTCAAGTTGTCCAAGGTCTCTATCACCAATAAGAATGTTCCAATCAATAGGCATTTCAATTCTGTAATTGCCAATACTTAGTGAAATACTAGGTGCATTGAACGTTTCAATAAACACAAGAGGAATGAAAAAGAAATCAGGCTCTTGTTTGTCTGTTACATCTAATACACAATATCGGATATCTTCTATTTCTTCTGGTAGACTATTCATTTCGAATGTCTTATTTTCTGGTGTTAAAATTTTCATTAGTATTTGACCTTTTGAATGTTATATGGATACTCTGCATCCTTGTAATATTTTTTGCGTTCAGTCAGATGGCGCTTTGAGAATTTACAGCGGCTAGTCACATCCCAAATCTGAACAAAATCTTTATCTTCTGCTATACGAACCCCACGCCCGATAGACTGAATTACACGAACAAATGACTTGCCAGGTTCAAGAAGTACCAGATTAAAAATGCGAGGAATGTTGATACCAACGGCAGCAACGCCGTAAGTAGCGATTGTGATTGTATTCGTTCCCTCATTGATTTCTTTGTACGCATCTTTGCGGTCATTTGTTTTCATTTCTCCCTGAACAAACTCTGCACCGGGCAGTAGTTCCTGTAATAGTTGTCCGTTCTTAATTCTTCCTGTCAATACAAGTGTATTACCTGTCTTGGACACTTCTTTAATCATTTCTGCGAGGTATTCCATTCGCTTCTTGTCTTCTAACAAGAACTTTAACTCGCTTTGGTAACTTGTATATTCTGCTGTTTCCTGTGTCTGAACAATGTTCACTTCACAGTTAGCAAGAACTCCTTGATCCTGTAATTCTTTTGCTGCTAGACGATTGATGACTTCACCTAATGAACTACGCAGTGACGCAAACTCATAGTCTGCTTTTGGAATAGTTCCTGTTAAGCCCCAACGAATAGGAACATTTGCAAATACACTTGTGAGCAAATCTTTTAGAACATCTGCTTTAGCTTGGTGTACTTCGTCAACCATAACGCATATAACATCTTCAATAAAATCCATGATGTTATCTTCGCCTTTTTTTGTTTTCTTTAACAAACTATTGAGCGATTGCCATGTACAGATAGTATGTGTCTTACCTATATCTTTACGGTCTCCGAAGTACACCCCCACATCTAACCCACAATTAATATAATCTTCTTCTGTCTGTCTAACTAGATCCTTATTTGGTACAATAACGATAGAACGACCATACTTCTCTACAATCTTAGACAGTGTAGCAGTCATAATAGTTTTACCTGCGCCTGTCGCAATCTCCTGTAGAGCCTGTGGTGTCTCTATGAACTTGTTAACAACATCTACTTGATAGTCACGTAAACGAATTGGTTGACCTGCAATAGGATGTCCTTCAGGCCAGCAAGTATCACCCCAAAACTCCTCGTCAATAACATCAAACGATAGTTCTGTGTGTTCACGCTTATCATCAATATCAATTTCATATCCTGCTTCAATAACAATCGGCAGAACATCATCAAGTAGATTTAAGTAAGTACGACCACCAACATCACAGAAGCGAACTGTCCCATCCCAACGTCCCAACTTATATGCTGGCATATGATACGCATGAGGTAAGAAAAACTTTAGCTTGTCTGAACACTTGCGGCGTGTTGCAGGATCAAGACCTTCAAGTTTGACATTCACTTCATCTTTGATTATGATAGTGCATTTCTTCATTCAAATATTCCAAGAATTAACTTAGCGTCTTCTGACATCATTTCGGGTCCCCATTGTGGCTCCCATACAACATCAACATTGCACATAGATACACCCGCACTCATAGCTGCGCCCTTAACGTCTTCAATAATAAAGTCAGCCGCTGGACAAAATGCACTCGTAAGAGACATTGTAATATCACAATATCCCTCACCGACTTTCACTTCATAAATCAATCCCAAGTCGTACACGTTTACTGAAATCTCAGGATCATATACTTCTTTAAGATTCTCAATAATTTTTTCTTTTGTTTCTTCGATGCTCATTGTATTATAATAACACCTTTCGATCCTAATGTCAAATGGAAAAAGACGGATACCAGGGAGAGAAAGGAGAAAGACCCGGTATCCGTCTGGGCTTGTGAAGCGTTATACACGCTTCATGCAAGTTGTTTCAGCAAGACGCTTCCAGCGTGTTGGGTTCATCTTGCACAAGTCTGCAAGTTTCTGAGCCATACGCAGTGAGATTTCACGCATCTTTGCTTGATTCTGTTCCAAGAATTGAACAATCTCAACTTCTTGTTGTTTGCTCAAACCTTTAGTATCGAACAGACCACCATCACGTGCAATTTGCTTGATACGCAAGATTTTGTCACGTGTCGTATCAAGTGTCAAGTCAAGATAGTGACAACGAGACATGATAGCTTCCAAGTGATCCTTGATTTTAGTTGAACGCACATTGTCAAATTTCAAGTTAGTCACAAAGATTACAGAACCTTTGAACTCGAAAGTATCAGGAACACCTTCACGACGAAGAAAGTGCGAGTCAGAGTTCCAAGAAATCTTACGCTTCTTACCGCTGTCAAGTGCAGCTTTCAGAATGTTTAGAGCGTTTTCGTCAAACAAGATGCTATCACAATCGTCAAGAACAACAACTGACTTCGGGTCAGAGTACTTGTACAGTGTAGCATACAGACCAATCGGTGACATTGTACCTTTGACAAATGTATGACGAAGCGGACGATCTGCCATCACGTCAAACAGTGAGTCTTTCTCAATCACTTGTTCGATACCATATGTTTTACCGATACCAGGAGGTCCTGAGACAACCATGCCACGCACAATACCATCAAGTGTCGCACCTGTCATTTCGTCAAGAATATCAAAGCGTTCTTTGATACGATCCATAACCTCTTCATCAGTCTCACGATGCTCTGAGATTGTTTCTACATTTTCAGGTTTCACTTTCACTCGCATCTTAGCACGACCAAATTCAGTCTCGCTTGCGTCAACTGTGATAAAGTGCGAACCGTCTTTCGCTTGTTTCATTTCCTGAACAACCGGAAAAATTCCTGTGACTTCTTCATTGCGATAAAAGCCATTTGTGATTTGTACTACAGACATAATCATTCCTTTCTCTCTTGATTACTCTATTAATATAACACGATTCGTGATTCTGTCAAGTTTTTATTAAAACTTACCCTCCATAATATCTGCTGCTTTGTCGAAATATTCAGTGTATAGCTCACCATCAAGCAAGACACCCCATTTCATGTACATGTCGCTATCAACAAAATTCCAGTTTACAGAACCATCTTCGTTCTTGTTTTCAGGATATTTTGCAGTCCATTTCATATCGTTGTAGAACTGATTGAATGTGTTAACATCTTGCTCTTTAAGAGCATTATACAAGTTTTCAGGAATATGACTATAACCACGTGCTGCATTGTACGCTACATATGCTTCAAATGTTTCATGTTTGATTGCTTGCATAACTGAGTTCCTCTCTCTGATTACTATATTAATATAGCATGATTCGAGGATTTGTCAAGTTTTATGCAAGTGTTTGTATTGGAATATTGAAAGTTTTTCTGTGCGCAGACACAGTAGAGAAGAAACGATGCCATGTTTGTTTTTCATTATCTTGACCATGGCTGCTTTTAAATGCAATGATACGATTATGACGATAAGGAATTATTTTAGAGTTAGTTCCTCTGTCATCACTTGCTGCTTCAAAGTAGCCAGTATCTTCTTCACTGTCCATGTAATATAGAATTTGATAAATCTTATCAGGACCGTCAATGTGCCAATCTTTTTCAACCTTACCATCATTTGGTAGATTACCACAAAGATTAGTTTGGTATCTATATTCTGTTGTATTTCTTTTGAATGCAGAATCAAGCACCTTTACCATATCATCCAAACGACTTTCATTATATGAAATGAACTCGTTCCACAATTTAGTTCTAGTTTCTTGATTCTGGCTTTCTACAAATTGCTCACTTAACTTGTTAGCAATATCTATATCTAATGCATTATTGATAATAATATGAGGCCAAGGTTCTGAAAAATATTCATACTGTTTTTCAAAAAAATACATTTTTATTCCTCAGGTAACTCCGGTAAGTTCATGTTCAATCGTTTTACTAGCGCAAAGAAGTTATGCTTTTCTTTATAGTCGCCTGCGCTAAGTTCAAAAGAATCGCTTTGAACAATTTCAAATCCAGATGATTTAAATAATCTTTCGTATGTATCTTTGTCTAGTGTACCTAATGGTATACCTTCATTACTTGTATCAGGGACTTCAATATATGCCCAACCGTTAATTCGTAATGCTCTATTAATTTCTAGCATAGTATAATAAGGCTGGAATGAAAATTGCAAAGATTGTCTCATCCAAACAACATGAAAGAATTTTGACATTATCTTTGAAAAATTATAATTCATTAGGTGTACATTTAATCCCTTTTCTTTTTTACATAAATCCCATTCTTGCTTATGCAACGTTAGTCCCTGTGAATTTTCATATCCCAATTCAATTAGTTTCTCAATTGCATAACCATCGCCACATCCTATATCTATAATGAATTTATTTTTATCACCGCCAGTGGCACCATCAATAAATCCAGGAAGTTGTGCATCGATTACTTTATGATCGATATCAGTTGAAGGCTGATAAACAACCTCGTTTTCCATTGCATACTTAAATTGCTTTTGTCTAATCCATGCTTCGTCAAATACGTGTTCCATTATAGTGACATCCCTCCGAATGTGTCTTTATCAACATCTTGTTTAACACCACCAATAACGTATGATGAAATTTCTGTTTCTTGTGGAGCGACTTGTACTTCTGCACCTGCGATCCACTTTTGTGTCCACGGTAGTGGATTAGCTTGTGGTGTTTGATACGGACATTTTAGTCCAACTGCTGTCATACGCTTACAGCAAATCCATTCAATGTAGTCATTTAGTAGTTGCGTGTTTAGACCAATCATTGAACCATCTTTAAATAGATACTCAGCCCATGCTTTCTCTTGCTCTACAGCATCAACAAACATTTTGATACATTCTTCTTCTGTCTCTTTAGCAATCTGAATATAATCAGGATCATCTTTTGGTAGAATTTTTAGTAGTGTTTGTGTTGAACCAAGATGTAGGTTTTCGTCACGGGCGATTAGCTTGATAATCTTTGCGTTGCCCTCCATCTTCTTTAGTTCTGCGAATGCCCATGAACAAGCAAATGAAACATAGAAGCGAACACCTTCAAGAATGTTTACACTCATTAAAGTTTTATAAAGAGACTTCTTAATTTCGTATAGGTCTACAACTACTTTCTTGCCGTTCACAGTGTGAGTTCCCTCGCCTAGTAGATTATAATAACCTGACATTTCAATCAGTTCATCATAGTTCTTAGAAATATCGTCAGCACAGTCCATGATTTCTTCGATATCCATCATTTCGTCAAATACTTTTGATGGGTCAGCATATACATTACGAATGATATGTGTATATGAACGTGAGTGAATTGTTTCACTAAATGTCCAAGTTTGGATCCATGCTTCTAGTTCAGGAATAGATACTAGTGGCGCAAATGCTTCTGTTGGCGCACGACCCTGTACACTATCAAGTAGAATCTGTCGCTTCAAGTTTGAGGTGAAGATATGACGCTCATGGTCTGTAAGGTTCTTAAAATCATTAGCATCTTTAAGAACATCTACTTCTTCTGGACGCCAGAAGAAACCCAACTGCTTATCTGTTAATTTATCAAACTGTTTATATTTTAGCATATCATAACGCTGAATTGCTACACCACCATTTGGATCTAGGAATGCTAACGCTTTTGTATGGTCTGCTTTGTTTTTTGAATTGAATACTGACATTTTATTTCTCTCATTTTTAGTACGAATCGTATCGTATTACTTCTTTTATTAACTCGACATTACTATCATAGAAATGTACCCGAACACCGTTGGGAGCCAACTTATCTTTTATTATTTCCCTTGAATATATTTCTTCACGTATCATATAATGTTTGACATTTGGTTCATCATCTAACATTTTACATATTTCTTCAATTTTATACATTTCATAATCTGGTGTTCTATCTACTCTTTTATTAGATATTTCAATTGCTATATCGGAATCCATCGTAAGAATTCCACCTAATAAAACTTGAAAATAATTCAAATCATAAATTGATGTCATTGCATTAAATTTGTTTGGTACTGTACTATTTGAAATATGTAAACAGCAGTTATCCTTTTTGCCTCTTCTTAAAAATTCTTTTAAGAATGGACGATAATACCATCTTGTCATTGTATGACAAAGTTTGACATCATACATATAAAATCTTCCTGTTTTAGAAAAAAACTCCTCTTCAAGTTCTGCATCGTTTTCTGTACTAGGAACGCTACAATGTTTTACATATATCAATTTGGGATCAACGTGTGGTCCATTATCTAATGGCTTTACACATAATTGTTTCTTAAACTGATATTCTTCAAAGTTAAAAATCATTTCTTTTTAAATTACACAGCTATCACATGCTGCGTCATCATCTAATTCTGTTTGTGCTAATGGTTCATCCATTAGCTTGTTTACATCAACTTCGCCCTGACCATCAAATGTATTGAAGTAGTAAAGTTGCTTACCACCATATTTGTAGAACATAATCAAGTCTTGTAGCATTGTTGACATTGGAATCTTTTCATCTTCAAAGAACACTGGGTTATATGATGTGTTCACAGAAATACCTTGGTCGATATATTTCTGTAGTACTGCCATAATCTTAATGTATCCTTGTGGTGACTGTTGATCCCAAAGAAGTTCATATTTGTTTTTCAGTTTATGGATACCAGGTACAACTTGCTTTAGAACACCGTGCTTTGATTGCTTCACAGACACATAGCTACGTGGCGGTTCAATGCCGTTTGTAGAGTTAGAAATCTGTGCTGATGTTTCTGCTGGCATTAGAGCCATTAGTGTACTATTACGAATACCTGTAGTCTTTAAGTCTTCACGCAATGATGCCCAATCTTGGCGCTCAACATATGGAGTTAGTTCGTCTACTTCACGCTTGCGAGTATCCATTGGTACGATACCATCACCGTACTTTGTTTCACACACACCCGGACACGCACCCATGTCTTTTGCTAGTTTATTTGATGCTTTGATTAGGAAGTAACTCCATGCTTCTGCCCATTCATCAACTAAGTCCAAATTTGGATTTGAGTAGTTAGTATCATTTTTAGCTAACCAATAGGCAAAATTAATGATACCTACACCAAGAGGTCTCCTTTTGTTAGTTGACAGTTCAGCCGCTAGTACAGGATATTTTTGATAATCTAATAGTGCATCTAGTCCACGTACTGCTAGTTCACATGGCTTTTCAAAATCTGCTGGAGTTTTGATATTACCCCAATTGATAGCACTTAGTGTACATAGTGAAATTTCACCTTCTTCATCAAAGATGTGCTGTAATGGTTTAGTTGGTAGATTGATTTCACAGCAAAGATTTGACTGGCGAATAGGTGCAACTTCTGCTTTGAATGATCCGTGGTCATTAGCATGATCCACATTCATCAAATAGATACGACCAGTGTTCTTACGCTCATTCATAAATGCTGAGAACAGTTCAATCGCTGGAATTGTTTTCTTACGAATTTTTGTTGAGCGTTCTGCTTTCTCATATAGTTCACGGAACTTATCTTGATCGGCAAAAAACGACTCATAAAGTCCAGGTACATCCTGAGGAGAGAATAGTGTAATGTCACCGCCTTGTAGTAGACGCTCATACATAACTTTGTTAAACTGTACGCCATAGTCTAGGTGACGCACACGGTTATCTTCTGTGCCTTTGTTGTTTTTAAGCACTAGTAGGTCTTCTACTTCATAGTGCCAGATAGGATAATAAAGAGTTGCAGCACCACCGCGGACCCCACCTTGTGAGCAAGATTTCACGGCAGCCTGGAACATTTTATAGAATGGAATAACACCTGTATGTGACGCATCACCGTTGCGGATAGGAGAGTTGATTGCACGAATTGAACCTGCACCAACACCAATACCCGCTTTTTGTGAGACATATTTTACAATTGCACTTGAGGTCGCATTGATTGAATCAAGCGAGTCATCAGTTTCAATTAGGACACAGGATGAAAATTGTCTCTGTGGTGTACGCACCCCTGCCATAACTGGCGTCGGTAGTGAAATGTCAAAATTACTTACAGCGTCATAATAATCTTTCACCCAACGCATTCTTTCGTTGCGAGGATACTGACTGAAAAGTGTCGCCGCAATAAGAATGTATGCCATTTGTGGTGTTTCGAATAGTTGTTTCGTTACTCTGTTCTGTACTAGATACTTTCCACGAAACTGTTCCATTCCAACGTATGAGATATTGAAGTCACGTTCATGTTTAATGAAACCGTTAATCTTATCCCATTCTTCTTTTGTATAATCTTCTAGTAGAGCAGGATCATAAAAACCTCTTTCAACGTTCTGTTGAACAAGATCGAATACATGAATTGGTTCAAACGCACCATATACATCTTTACGAATATGATAATTAATCAAATTACCTGCTACCCACTGATAGTTCGGTGTTTCTTCACTAATCAAATCAGCGGCTGCTTTAATAAGGGTCTCCTGAATTTCAGAACTAGTAATGCCATTATAAAACTGAATATGTGATTTCAGTTCTACTTCGCTTGCGCTTACACCATTGATGTTATCACATGCAAAGAATACAACTTTGTGCATCTTTTCTAAATCTAATTCTTCTTTCGATCCATCCCTTTTAGTAACTTGAATATTACTCATTGTTTTTAATTCTCCAAAATAGCAATGTATTTACACACACTGCGCCCATCTTAATATCTAGTGTTTATATCTGCGTCTTCCATACCTGCTACTCTCAACTTGATAATATTAGACAACTGAAAGTGTTTGATTTCAAACCCTTTGGTGATCCCTTGAAATTGATTTCGCATTAACGCTACTTGGTTTATTAGTTCTGAAATTGCTACAACTTCATCTTCGCCATCAGCATACTTTTCTGCGTCCCTGCTAGATAATGCTTTATTGTAGCTTTCTAAATATTTTCTCAAATATTCACTACGCTTTTTACGTAAACTTATATTTAGATGTTCTAGGATAGCTTCTAGCTCTTGTAGTTGTGAAAATCGTAGTTCTACATATGCTGGAAGTTCTGTAGAGTTACGCTCTACATTTCCCTTAATCTTAACCTCAGTCCTCGCTTCTGCCAGTTCTTTTTCAAAATGGTCAAGACATGCAGGAATATTATTCCAGTCCGCTACGACTTTACGATACCAACTCATTCGTCGTACTCATCCCATTCATCTTCATCATCTTCAATATCGTCTGCAAAATATCTATCAAACGCAGTTTGTAGAATTTTATCATTCTCAATCATATCTTCCAGATCGACTTTAGAAATACCAAACTCGTCACATTGTTTGATAATTCGTTCTGCCGCTTCCATCTTTTCTTTGGCAGGGATCAATGGCTTCATTGCTTCCCACAAGTCAAAGATAAAATCAGTTTCTATTGCCATATTTTTTATGCCTCATAAATTGCTGAGTTTGCACCGTGTTCTGAACATTCAACACTTACACACCAACAACGATTATTTGTTTGTTCACGTACCATTTTATCTGCAAAGTCGAATGCATGTTGTGCAAACTTTTCTGCACCAACACCATTAAACTCTCTGATTTCACATAGTCCTTTTTCTTCTAGTTCGTACAAATCAGTAATGTGAGGATCTTTAGAATCTACACATACTTTATGATCAAAACTATCTTCTAGCCAAGCCTTTAGTGGTTTTAATCCACCAAAGTCCACACACCAATTACGATGGTCTAAGTCATCGCACCCAAAAGTAAATTTGAATGCGAGACTATATCCATGTAGAAATCTACAATGTGAGTGGTCTGCATGTGGTTGACGAAAGACTGCTGAAAGCCCTATGTTATGTCCATATGTTTTTGTAGAAAGATATTTAGCCATTATTCTTCCCCGTTAAGTGCTGCGTTTTCATCAATGATATCACCGTTATCATCAACTTCAAGTGCATCAAGACCGTGCTTTTCAGCATCAATATCTTCCATGTTCCACTCTGCCATAACGATATCTAGTTTTTCATCAGTCCAGTTTTTGCGGAACTCAATGATTTCTTCACCAGATTTGGTTTTATATTTTAGACGATTGCCTTGCTTAACAAGAAGACCTTTTGCTTCAAAGAATTCAAGTAGACCTGAATAGGGAGACATACCTGTTTCGTAAGGAATTTCAACTTGTACACTTTCAAAGGGTTTTGCATAGCGTGTTTTCATAATCTTACATGCTGCACGAATACCATGAACTTGTGATGTCTTGTTGCCGTCTGCATCTGTTTTTAGTTTCAACTTACGCATAGCAATAACAATAGAAGATGCATAGATAAAGCCTTGACCGCCTGAAATCTTATCATCTGGATCAAACATATCTTGTGATGCATATGTATGGTTAGTTGCTACTAGACCCACATTAAAGTCACCAAACATGTTCACACAGTTACGAACAAGTGCTGCTAGTGCTTTAGGCTTACGACCCATGTCACCTTTCATATCACCCTTATTAAACTGGTCAACATCAGTAGGTGTTAGCATCATACCTAGTGAGTCTAGTACGAATAGAACCTTAGGACGGTCTTCGTCATCTACATCACCATAGTCGGCACGATATTCTTTCATAAAGTCTGAAACGATTTTAGCAACATCGTCAATCATTGCCACGTTTAGTTTAAGAAGTTTGTCTTCACTTGTATCTACACCAAGTGCTTCTAGCCAAGAGTTATCAAGTGCGTTTTCACTGTCGATAAGAACAACGTAAATGCCTTGATCCTGTGCATTTTTTACAATATTACCTGATGCAATGTATGACTTGCCTGCACCACTTTCGCCTGCTAGAACTGTTACTTTACCTAGTGGGATACCTTTATAAAAGTCGCCACTAATCAACTTGTTTAGACAGTAGTTACCTGTTGAAATCCAAGTATCAGGGTCACGAAAACCGATTGACATACCCGGAACTGATTTTGTAATTGATTTACGAAATTTACTCGCATCAAATGCTTTTGCCATAATCTACTCCATAATGTGTGAAAAAGGGAGGGCATTCCTGCCCTCCAAGTTAGTCAAATGATTAGTCACTCTTACGAGCGCGGATCATTGCCAGGATATCAGAAGCATCCTTACCAGCACCTGCTGGAGCAGAAGAAGCTGCTTCTGCTTCTACTTCTTCATTAGACTTGAAAGGAATATCATCTTCCTCTACTGTTGCTGCTGGCGCTGGAGCAGGCTTTGGAGCCGGAGCGGGAGCAGCTTTTGGAGTAGGTTTAGCCGATGTTGATGAACCTGATGATGTATTCTGAACAGCACCTTCAGGAACTTCAAGACCATATGGCTTATAGAAGTTACCCCAACGTTGTGGATCATATAGTTCACCATCTACTGATGCTTCGAACATTTCCATGATTACGTTTAGTTCCTCTTGTGAAGGACGCTTTGGCATGAACTCATTCAAGTCAAACAGACCATGAGTTTCGATTGCCTGACGCTCTGCTTCATTTAGAGAACGCTCTTTACGAGCCCAGTTTGAAGTAGAGTAATCTGCGTACTGACCCTTTTGTGTTTTTGTCAAACGGAAGTCTGTACCCGCATCATAATCAGTTGGCATGTTTTCCATATCTGGATCCATCAACGCTGCTTTTAGCAGTTTGAAGATTTGTGGACCAATCACGAAACGACGGATTGGATTTTCTGGAGTTTCTTCGTTCATTGGATCTGTTACTACAAACCCTTGGAAAATGTATGAACGCTTTTTCCAATACTTACGACCTAGTTCTTCCATTGCTGGATCTTTGAACCAAGGACGAATCTCTGCATGTACAGGACATGTGTCGCCCCACATTTCAACGCATGGTACTTGTACTGTAACTGGCTTCTGTTCGCCACCTACAACACCTGCGAAAGGCATCTTAATCACCTGACGCTCACGCCAGAAGAATGTGTTACCGTTATCTGCATCTGGAAGGAATCGAATAACCGCAGTGCTATCGTTGTCCATATTCCAGAACGGATAGATTGCATCTGTGCCACGATTTTGATTGGAATTTGATTCTGCTTTGTTTTCTTGTGCCAGCAGTTTCGCACGAATTTCTGCTAAAGTTGCCATAATGTTTTCTCCTATATTAGCCTATATTAGCCTGTGTTAGTTTTTGTATTAGCCTAGATGTATCACCTCTCTAAGTTAATAGATAGATAATAACAAAGTTATTTATCAAAGTCAAGGCTAAAATGCACCCTTTGATAAAAAAATTGGAGACATTTCTGTCCCCAATTTAATTCATAATATTTGGTATTACTTGTCAATGATTACGGTATCCATAGAGTCATCGAGCCAATTGTTGATTGCATCACGTACTGACTTGTCACCAAATTTGGTACGATATGTATCTTTCATGAATGTAAGAACATGTCCACCCGGTTGAAAACCATTGACACCACGCTTGTTTGCATCAATCATTACACCAGCGCCGTAGAATTGGATATCAGCAATAGTTGCAGATTTGAACTTGTTCTGATCCACTGGACGTGCATAAGGGTCACCTACGTTCCAAATTAAGAATACGTTGTCGATCCCCATTTGTTCAAACTTATCACGTGACGGGAAACAGTTGTACCATTTCAACGGATCATCGCCACAATGTTCTGGTAGATTTTTGTACAACCACCGACGGCTTTCTTTATTGTTTGGTGTGAATACATTTGCGTACCAATCTTTTGTTGCAGCATCAAACCAAAAACTATCTACTACGACTTTTACCATTGGGATACGTTGTTCAAGTTTAGCAATTAAGTCCGAATTAAAACCTAGTCCGATTGCGCCTGCCGAATAGCCGATGAATACAACCTCATCCGCAGCAAATAGTTCTTTGCTCATTTCGGCAGCGACATTTTCGACAATCGCACGTCCTCGGAACTGTACTACTTCTCCGTTGATTTCATGTTCGTGATTTCCTTGCCAAATATCACTTGAACAGTAAGGCAAATACAGTATATTATAGCCTCTATCTTTCATATCATGCAAGATATCATTTTGTTGAAAATTTGGTCTACTTACGTTATCCGCAGTAGTAAATCTGGGTTGACTTGCTCTACGATTTTGATATTGATCGGGAGAAGTTACGACTCCGCCACCTGCAAGAACAACAGCCCAATTGTTACTACCATTATACTGTACATTGTATGTAGCCTGTGTACCATCATTACACAAAGCATCCGGGGAAGTTGTAGTTCGAATTTCAGTAGCATTAGCTTGTACTACTGATAGAGTTGCAACAAATGCTGCGGTTAGGATAGACTTGTACATTCTCATATCTCCTCTGTTAAAGTCTACGTTCAATTTCTTCAAGCTGGCGCTTGTGTTGCTCAAACCTGTCACGTATATTCACGTAATGTTCCCAAGTAGCATAGTCATACGTATCAGGTCCATTTTTGGCACATCGGTCACTGGCTTCCAATTGAGCAAGTTTCTCACCGAATGCATACCAACCCACTATCTCCTTTGTGTCGTATTCATATACAACATAAACGGGACAATTATGTTTAAGTGCTTCTTCAAGGCTCAAAGTTTTTCCGAGGTTCATACTGGTGCTCCATCATATGCGTCTTCAAAATAACAATTAGCTACGAGACCTACACCCATTTGACCATATTCGGCATCGATGATTTCATATACTTTATCAACGTCTACACCATCTTCAATAAGACCATATACACGTTCTTGTACTTCTACAACAAAATTACCCATTGCACTCATTTTGATACCTCTTCTATTTCATAAGTTACTTTATCTACTTTTTGCCCTGCTAAAAATGCTAATGCATCTTCTTTTCGGGAACAGATAGCGACTGTATCGCCGCTACCTTTAACTTTTACAATGTATAACATTAAGCAGCCGCCTTTAATTCTTCACGATAGTTATAAGGACGATCCCAACGACCCACATTGATATCAATGTAGAAGTCATGATCAAAGTAGTCAATCATTGCGTCACTATTATTGTAGTAACCTGTAGACATAATAGCAGCAAGCAAGTCACCGTAGAAACGCTTAATGACAGGATCAGTAGCATGTTCTTCACAGTAATACTGATTTACTTGAATGTAAGAACCAACAGGACGAGACTGTTCACCACGCATACGTGCGTATTCATCGTTATGCAACTGAGCATCGCCGATGAAGTCTAGCGGACCACCAAAGATGTTGACAACAAGAGTCGAATGATTGTTAACACCGACAGTCACTTCACGACCTGTAAAGCCATATGCTTTAGCAACTTTCTTAACGTTAACAGCAATTTCTTTTTTACGTTCTTGAGACATATAAGCCATTGAGTAGTCCTCTCTCTTGATTACATAATTAATATAGCATGATTCGTGAGATTGTCAACCTTTTTAATCAAAAAAGTTTCCTTCAACCCAAACATATGTGTCAGAGCCTTGTTCAAACCACATACCATCCTTGCTCTCTGGATTACCCCAAAGAAGTTCTTTGTTGGCTGTTTCCATAAGTTCAAGTCCGGTTTCTGCTTTAGCAGTGAAAATCGAACCGTATGCTTTAAACGTGAAGTAAGTCATTTGTCTCTCCTGATTACTTAATTAATATAGCATGATTCGCTGATTTGTCAAGTTCTTTATGCTACTTTCTTTTCGTAAACTGCTTCACCATTTGAGAACACACCAAGACGGTTCATTTCACCAAAGTTTGCGTGAAACTTTTTAGAAATTTTCTTAACCCACGATTCTGCTAGTGGGTTTTCGTTGCCGTAGTAATCTTCTTTCGCAACAATCCAAACCGCAGCACAACCACAGTATTCACTGACGCCAAAGTAAGCAAGTTGATTTTCAGCAATTGCTAGGTCTTCACGACCAACCCATTCTTCACAGTCTTCCATAGATGGGAAAAGTTCTTTAACTTTCTCTACCATCCATTCTTTGAAATAGTTCCAATCATCTTCTGCTTGGAATTCACAGTAGTTGTCATAGTCAACACAATCGTTTTCATCATCCCAACCGTGACCATGTTCTGTAACATCATAGTAAGCAACGATTGCGTCACGTGGTGTAGAAACTGAACGACCCATAAGAACTTCCTCTCTCTGATTACTTAATTAATATAGCATGATTCGCTGATTTGTCAACAAAAAAAGAGCGCCGAAGCGCCCTTTTTTAATTTTTATTTTTATTTTGATTAGTCTAAGATATCAAATTTTGAGAATGCTTCTGCTAACATGTCATCGAATTTTTCTTCGACTGTCTTTGTTTCGTGTACATCTTCTGTTTGTGTCTTTGACATTTTAAGAAGCATACCAGCTAGTGCAACCTTTTCTTTATTAAGACCTTTAGCATTAGTTCTGATTTCTTCACCGAAGTCACGTAGGAAGTTTGATAGTTCTGCCGCTCTATCATGACCTTTGTTCTTACGTTTCTTGTCATCAATCGTATCTACATCCACACGGTCTGCTAAATCATCAAATTGTAGAGACATCATGTCGATTTTTTGTTGCTGTGCTTGTGCTGCATTTGTAGGTTTAGCATACTGTCGTTTAATGCTATCGAAATTAAAACCGTCACCCTTTGTTGGGAATGAAATTTTGTTTTTCTTTTCGCCTGTCTTTTTGTCAACTGCTGTGATGATTTCTTTGACACGTGCTACTTGGTTCGCACGATTGTTTTCCATTTCTTCTTCATTTACACGATGAACAAGTGGTAGAATATCTTTTAGTGATTCTTCAAACGTTGTTTTAGTAAATTTCGATACATAGTCATTTACTGTATCTTCTGAGATTTCTACATCATCTGAGTTTTCATTCAATGCCATTGACTCAACGAATGCAGTATAACCTTTAGCACCTTGAATACGCTTGATTGACTCTTTGATTGAATCCATCTTTTGTTTTACATTAGCAACGATTGAACGATTGTTTTCGTTTACAAGACCTTGCTTGTTTACAACGTTCATGAATTCTTTTAGTTTTGATAGATTTGACGAATGCTCAACAATCGCTTCGCCAACCATATCACTTGGTACGCCACCGTTAGCAACGTGTCTAGCCATTGCTCTTGCGCCGTTCAAATGTTTAAACGGATACTTGAAACGTTCACCATCAGCGTTTTCAATAAAGATAGCTGAAATATTACGTGAACGTGAGCCACGGCTTTCTTCATTTACTGGGTTACGATGCTTTACGATAATTCTTGCGTTTTCTAGTGTTTGGCGACTTGTGCGTGATGATCCTTCTAGTGGTGAGATACCTTCATTGAATACGTCACTCATAGCCTGCTCCTTGTTTTGTTCTATTTTGAAAGCATAGTTCTTTGGTTCAATATGCTTACCGAATGATTTTGTGTTAAAGTCTAGTAGATTACTACGTGCTGTGTCTTTCAGCATATCTACAAGTTTCTTAACTTGAGGGTTGTCTAAATCAGTACGCTCACCCAAGTCAACATTTAAGTCATGTGATTCTTCATCGATGAATACCATAAGGTTTGGCATTTCTACGAAAAAGTAACGTGCTTTCTGAGGGTCAGCCACGCTTTTTCCTTGTGATGAATCGAACATCTTTGTTTGTAGACCAAGACCCTGAATAATCTTCATTGTCTTTTCTGCTATTCTGTCAATATTTACAGCCATATTAATCTCCGTATAGATGTATTTATCAAAATACTACAGGAAGCGGTTCGTCATCGTAACCTTCATCACTATCCAAACTTTCGCCTAGTAATTGCTCATACTGTTCATCAAATCGTGTGATGACTTGTATCTGTCTAACACATAATAACGTTGCTGAAACTAAGTCATCTGTCTCTCCTAGTTTCGCTTCGTATGATTTGCCGCTTGCTACGAATGTCTTTAACTCTCGTATCAAGTTTTTAGATAGAGGTGTCATCTTATCACTTTCCATCCATGCTTTCATCTTCATACATGCTGTAATCTTTGTCTTGTATGTCGTTGTAAATCCTTTACGAATAGCACGTTGTACACCACGTTTTTTGGGTTCGTGTAGAAACTCTCCTGGGAATTTGTCTTCATCCATTTCATCAATAACGATAAGAGCCGCTTCGCCCAATGAATTGTTTTCTACTGACCAGTATAGCTCAGGTTGATTGTCTCCTAGCTCACGTAGCTCTGTATAGATTATTGTAAGTATATCGTGTAGCGTTCTGACTTGTCCACGAATATCTGTCTTATTGTGTTGCCACTCTGCAACTTGATTCATTTCTGGTAGAGACCAAACTTCGATTGCTGCATTGTCTCCGCCAGTACCCATAGCAGGATCAAGTCCTACAACATACGTGTTACCTTTTTTAATGCTATCATACCAACGTATTTGTCCTGTACGATGTTTAGGTTCGACGCCCTTGTATTGAGAAAGTTTGATACTATCAACAAGCGTTTCATCGAATGCAATAAATTCACAATTATGCTCACGTCTAAATCGTTCTTCGCCAACACGACCTTTTTCTTCTGCTGCCCATACATCATCACGGTCTGGATGCTGTGACCACACAGCCATATAAGGTTTGAAGCCATTGACACCTACTTCTGTTTCGTTGCCATATGCATCAATACGTTTGTTAGCACCTTGCCAAATAAGAGCAAACTGGTCATCATCTAAGTTAGGTGTTGATGTGATAATTGCTTTACCACCTGTTGCAAGCGTAGGAGAGATAGAAGTCCAGAACTCTTTCGCAATCGTAGGTCGCACGAATGCAAATTCGTCTGCATATAGTAGTGAGATAGAAAGACCACGACCTGTGTTTTCTGTTGTCGCTTGTGCGATAATACGAGAACCGTTATCAAACTCTATCGATCCTTTGTTGTATGATACGACACCACATCGAATATGGTCAGGACACATTTCATATGCATATCTGATACGGTGCATAATCTCTTGCGCACCTGAATATTTGTGAGCCGCAATAAGGATAGTTTGGTCAGGAACAAACATACCATACCAAAGAAGATATCCGGCAGCCGTTGTAGATTTACCCATCTGACGACCAAGCATTGAAATCGAATAACGATAATTATGATACGAATTCACAAGTTCATCTTGGTATGAATACGCTTTGTATATCATACTACCCTTAGTAGGGTGTTGAATAGTAAAGTAAGTGTTTAAGAAATAATACGGATCAAAACACTTACTAAATTCAAGTAGTTGACTATCCGTATATTCTGTTTTTGCATATGCTCGTTTTGTTAAGTCTGCCATAAGTTATATACTCAGTTAATTTATAAGTATTTATCAGATAAAAAAAGCGACCCGAAGGTCGCTTTTTAGGGCCTGCTCTGTTGGTGAGCGTTATTGTTTATCAAGCACATTCATAATACGAATGATACCTTGGTCTAGATATTTAATAGAGCGTTCACGGACATCTGTGTCCATTGCTTCTTCATAACCATCTTCGTCTGATAATGCTTCTAGTTCATTCGATAGTTTTTTAAACGCATTCATACGTAATGCATCACGTTCACTGTTTCCTGCTTTTTCAGCCGCATCTTCAAAATCATTTAAAATATATTGGATCATGTTTTGAACTTGTGCGTTACCGCCTCGTGTGAACATACCAAAATCTTTTACCTGATCGCTGAATGATTCATCAACTAGACCGAACTCTGCTGCGTCTGCCATTAGAGCATCATAGATTTCATCTTCATTAACTGAATATTCTAGTGGGTTATCACCGTTGCTTGGACGCAGTGTTTTCTTTTGACGTGAAATTGAATCTGCTGTCTTTTTTGAAAAGTCATCTAAGTCCAGTTTATCGTTTGCAGGAGTTGCTTCGTATTCTGTTTCTTCTACTGCTTCGCCGCAGCCACATGGTGAAGCACCGCAACCACAGTCTGCTTCTGGTGCAGCAGGTGCTACTTGTGGCATACCTTGACCTGCTAGTGCTAGAAGTCTTACGATTTCGTCTGGGTACTCTGAGCTAGTATTTGTTGTTGTGATAGACTTACCGTTGTCTTCTGTTGTTGTTAGATTGTAATGTTTTTTCATTTTTCATCTCCTGAGATAACTGAATCGCTTGCTGCGTCTTCTGTTGTCATCACATCACCTGCTTTGTCACGCTTTGGCTTTGGAGATAGTGCATTTTCTACTTCTGCTTTGTCGTGGTCATCACGCTTAGACAGTGACTTCAAGAAATTATCAACGAATGAACGACCATAGTGTTCACCATTGTCTGATGTATCATCATATTCTGAGTCTAGTAGTGCTTTCTTATCGCCTTCTTCTGCTGGTTCCTCTGTTGGCTCCCAACCTTCAGGATGAACTGCGATATGAGTAATGTTCATTTCTAGCAAGTCTGATAGTTGCTGTCTTAAAATATCTGCTGACATTGGGTAGCCAGTCATAATATCTATTTTTGAAACTTTTGTGTTTGTTACCTCTTCTGAGAAGAATAGAGGATTTTTCGTAATAGGTGTAGTTGAAACACGTGAGATTGTTCTTAGGTCATATTTGCCTAAGAAACGTTCAATACGATCTACGTCACCTTCTTCTAGGTCCGACGCAAAACGTAGAGTCATTTTGTGTTCATTTGTTGATTCTGTCAAGTATTCTTTAAAACTTTTCATTGGTGCGCTCCAATATAATATCTATTCTTATTTATCAGAATCATCAATTTTTGATTGTGCTTGGGCAAGTCGCTTCAATAAGTCATTGCGATCCATAACTACTTTTCCTTCAGTTTCAAAATCGTCTTCATCTTTTGCGTTCTTCTTTTCTTCTTTTTCAATCTGATGTTCAAGCCTTGCTTTCTGCATTTGTAAATTAATCATACGAAGTTTACGATCCACTTTAGAATCTTTTGCTTCCATAGCAGTTTTTAACATCTGATTTGCTGTTTCCATCAGTTTTGCGCCTGCATGTACTTCAACATTCATACCCAATGAGAATAATTCTTCAAAAGCGTTTAGTGCTTTAGAGTGTATTTCATCCATTTCTCTGTCATGTTGATTTAAATCACTTACCATTGGTAGTGCAGCATCAATCTTATCAGTTGTTTCTAATTCAGCATTTAGAATTTCTGTTAATTCTCTGCTTTCTTCAACTGTAGGAGTTTCATCAATTTCGTCCTCGTCATCAATGGGATTAATATTGAATGTTTCTTCTAATTTCTTCGTCATTTCTTTTTCCTCGGCTGTTTAGGTTTAGGTTTTTTAGTATTTGCGTATATATCGCCTTCATTCAATACTCTAAAACGCATACCTCTCTTTTTAGCCCACTTCGTTGCTGCTTCCCATTTAGCATAATTAACAACTACTTGCTGTGCTTCGCCTCTCTTACGTGCAAACTCAGGTCTTGACTGAGATGCAGGTTTAATTTCAATAACTTCTGCTAGTTTATTACCTTTTGCATCTATATATGTAATTATAAAATCAGGAACATAAACAGTTAGCTTACCTGTTAGTGGATGCATATAATTTATCTTAACAGGTTCACTCGCCCAAGCAACTATATTAGGATTATTGTCACAAAACTGCATAAAAGTAAGTTCCCAACCACTTCTAAACGTTGGTGATCCTGCTCCTGCATATTTCTGTGGGTTTTGGACTTTGTATCTGCCCTGATGGTATTTACTCATTTGATTATTGTTCTATTTACAATATCACTTGTTGTTCTTCTAATAACTCTACCTGTTTTATAGCCTTTAATCTGTATGTTGTTAGTAATAAAATCGCCTAATTCATTTAGTGTCATATGATTAAAGTCTTCAATCAATTCACTTACTGGAGTGCCAAATTCTTTTGATACAGATACAAGTTTAGCCGCAAAATTCTTTGCGTTTGTTTCTGATAGTCCACGGTTTCTTAATTTAGCAACAATAATATCTATATTCATCTTAAAGTCCTTCTAATAAGATTTCCTATGTTCTGAATACTATTTTGCTTGCTATCTCTAGGTGCAATACTTGTAGAGCCAGTTGATATTGAACCTACAGGTCTAGCGTTATTAGAAACTCTCGAATTACTAATAAGTGAGTCTCTGATTAAATCACCTGCTATTCCAAATCTACTTTGTGATCCTATACTTAAACCTGTTAAGTTTCCTATACCACTATTTCCCAAAATTCCCTGTGTTACATCCCTAGTGATATTGCCTATGTCTATTTTACGACCATTAAAAAAAGATGAAACAAGTTCATTTCGGATAGAGCTTGCTAAATCTCTACTACCATAGAAATCACTGCCTACCATTGAAGAATAATTAGATCCAGCCAATTGTGGACTTTGCGATATACCAGGTATTAGAGTATTAGTTTGATAATTATTGTTATTATTTACAAATGTATCAGGTATTTCGGTACTCGGTTCAAATGTATTACCGAAACTTTGGCCTCTAGAATAACGTAGTCGCCTTGCTTCTGCTTGTTCAGCCGATTGTCTAGCCATTATATCTGATAACGCTTGTCCTGCGGCTGTTTGCTGAGATGCTATATCTACTGGTTTATATTCTATCTGACTCGTAGAAGCACGTTCTACTGTTTCGGTCATTTGTGAATTAACTGCTACCGGTGACATTGCATAACGTGCTTCCATGAAATCAGAAATTGCACGGGCTTTGTCTTCATTTGTAGCATTTCTATCATTCTCAGCACGTTTCATTGCTTGATAGAATTTTTGTAATTCTTGTAGTTGTCGTTGCTGCGCTTGCTGATTTGCTGCGTTCCTAGCAACATTTGCGGCGTCAGTATCAACTTCAAATACTTCAAGTTCTCTGTTAATACGTAGATTTTCTCTAAGTCTACTTGTAACAAAGTCACTGTTATCAACTGACAGGTCTTCTAATATAAACTCTAATCCCTCTTGCATCCATTGCGGTACTGCAGGAGGTTGAGTTGGAGTACCAAATACAACGTTTTCTGGCTGTAATGTTATTGAAATTGTTCTTAAAGCACTTTGTGAATAGTCACTTTCAGAAAATGTAATACTTGTTACTACTGGATTTATTAATACAATTCTCTGAATAAAGCCGTCACCATTATCAAATGAACCGAAGAAATGGTATACTGTTACTTTATCGAAATTTTTATGAGATGATATCTGTGAACCGGATGGGAATTTTCTTCCAGAATTTATATCTTCAATTGTTGATTGCATATTACCCGCATCAACATTTAACCCAGAGTTTTTGAATAATTTCGCATATATGTCTTTTGCGAATATCATAGTTTTTCCATCAACAGTATCATAAAACGTTACTGTTACTTCTGGAAAATCTACTCTTGTTGGAATGTATTCACGTTTACCGTATCTATCAACGGGTTGCGTGGTTGTTTGAATAGTGATTGGCGACACGCTTTGTGCTTGTGCAGATATATCATTAACTGAACCAGTAGTGTTTGTAAATTCAACAAACCACTGGTCTGCCATCTTGGGAGCAGTTGTGATTGCAGATTCTGGTGCACCTCCGAATCCAAATCTTTTTCTCGCACCTCTGCTATCTGCTAAGATAGTACCTTCGGTACGTGCTTCTGCCTCCCTACGTGTCGCCATTCCTATTTCCTTTTATTAGCCTAAGATTGATGAGTTGTTAACGAAACCCTGACCTGGCATAATATCATCGTCTGTGAATACTGCGTTATCGTATTGTAGCGTAAGTGCGATTGTTACTGGATCTGAAACTGCGTAATCAGACTGTGAGTAATCAGCATTTTGTACAAAACAACCTTCCAGCTGCCACTGTTCAACAGGAATACCGTCGTTACCATTTAGAATTTCAACAAATGTTGAGAATTTATAGTTGGTACCCGCTGCTGGACCAGTTTGATTTTTATGGTCTAGCTGTGATTGCAGTTGACGACCTACTAGTTTAGTTAGGTTGTTAGCAATGTCATCACGTAGTGTAATTGTGATTGGTTCCCATGTGTGCTTACCCATCATGTACATACGTGAGTTGTATGAATCGACTGGGATTGATTCGTGTGTAACTTTAGGACGAGTTACATTCATCACTTGACGTGTGAATTCTTGTGTTGCTGTCCCAACGCCGCCGAAACCTGCTACTTGAACACGGAAACGATAGTTTAGTTTAGGCTGTAGAATACCGGTGCCTGTACCCGAAGAATCTAGAGGTACACCGAAATTACTTAGTGTTCTTGCCATTTTTATGTCTCCTAATATAGTTTGCAAACTAATTCATAGTTATACAAGTATTTATCTGTTATGCTCATTATTAAAGTTGTATATAATAAAAAACCCCGCCGAAGCAGGGTTTTTCAATTAAATTATCGCTGAACTATTATAGTTCTTCGCCTGTGTTACGAATACGTAGTGGAATGTAGATGAATTCTACTGATTTCACTGGTTGAATTGCAACGTCAACCCATAGCTCGTTTCTGTCGATACGTGCTGGTGTGTTGTTTGATTCGTCACATACTACTAGGAAGTCATATAGACCACGCTCTGATACTAGCTGACCACAGAAACGCTCTACTGCATCACGGATGTTGTCACGTGTGATTTTATCATTCTGTTCGAATAAGAAACCACGTGATAATTGATCCAGATTGTAACGCATGTAGTTTACTAGACGTGCTACGTTGATACGATCCATTGCTGACGCAAATGATTGTAGAGTTTTCTGACCGTATACTACTAGTCCTGTGCCTGGCATATCTGCAATTGGGTTCATACGGTTCATATATAGAACGTCACGCTGACCTTCTGATAGACGAACTCTTACAAACTCATTCTCTGCGTTTACGTAACCAACTGCTGATGCGTTTGTTACTACACCACGTGTTAGACCCGCTGGAGCAAACCATGGGAATGATACTTGGTCTGAGAATGCGATTGTGCGTAGCGCAATTGCTGATGCTGGCATTACAACGTCATTACCTGATAAGTCTGTTGATAGACCGTGTGGGTAATAGATACCTGCGTATGCATCTGCTGGAATGTTGTCATCTGCCCAGTTTTTGATTGATGTTGTATCACCTCTTAGTGTTAGTGGTGCATCACCGATAACGAATGCGATTTCTTTTTTGTCTTTGTTAAGACCTAGCATTTCGTCCATTAATTCTGGGTACCCAGGTGCTGCAATTAGATTGAAGTATGTTGCTTCTGAGCGGATTCCTTCGTTGCCTGCTAGTGCCGCTTGCATTGCTTCAACTACCATGTGACGTTGTGCCGCTGCGCCGAATTTGCCTGCACCATCTAGTTCAGTACCTGAACACCATTCCCATTTACCATCAACCCATTTCTTAACGTTGTATGTTGAATGGTCCATGTTAACCATCAGAATACCTTCTGGGTATAGTTCTGCATTTGGTGTTTTATCATGTGCTGTTCTATTATTAGCAACTAAGTTTGTGAAAGGCGCATCATATGAGTAGTGACCGAAAATTACACCATTTGTTGATGATTGGTCAGAATTATCTAGTTTTACCCATGTTGTTCCGTTCCAACGATGAATTGCTGGATATGGTTTTGCGTCACCATCAACCCAAATATCACCTGTTGATAGTGGAGACGAACCGTCTTTTCTTACTGTAGGTTTTGCCGAACGTAGTTGTAATTCTGCTTGGCCTAATCCGTTGTTGTCTTCTGACCATGCATAGTGAACCCACTGCTGTTCGCCGTTGATGTATTCTGCACGTAGAAGTTCGATTTTCAGGTCTGCATTATACCATAGAGTACCTTCTTCAATATCACCATTTGGCTGTGCTGCATTTGCTTCAAACGCTAGATTTTCCCATGATGTTGCGATGATTGTTGCTGCACTTAGACCCCATGCCATGTTTTCACTTGCAGGGAAATTAATAGTGATTGATTTACCGTCAGTTTTTACAAATTTGATACCATCTGTACCAAATAACTCTACTGATACATTCAATTGTGAAAGCATTGCGCTTGCTTGTAAGTTTTGGATAACTGATGTTGTTGCGATTGTATTTTGTGAATCACCATATGTAAATGATAGACCATCAATTTCGATTGTGCCAAATACTGAACCACCTGTTGATGGGATAGTAATGCTATTAGTTTGCGCACCATTATGTCTTTTGATTTGGAAATAGCCTTTACCATGATACTTTAGGAATACATCGCCTGCATTTCCTAGATAATCGCTTGCTTCATCGTCTGTTGCATATGCAGGAACTTGTGATAGAATGAACCTACCTGCCGCTGATGAATATGAACTTACATTTACATCAAGGCCGCCGCCCTGTGTTGTCAGTCTCACATATGTGTCACCCGCAACACCTGATGGTGCAAATTTAGCAAACTGAAAATTAGGAGAACCGATGTCACCTAATAGAATCCAGTCTGTTGAAACTTTTTTCCAATATGTAATTCTTGTTGTAGATGTAACTACTGCGAATTGACCGCTAGATCCAAATACGTTAGCAGGTGAAGCGAAGCCGCCTGCGTTTTCTTGTTCTACATTGCCTGTACCTGGTACGTCATTAAGTACGATTGGATTTACTTTAACCCAGTCTGTACCATCATGTTCAAATAAACCAAAGTCAGAATCATCAATGTCTAACCAATAAGTTCCATCTTCGATAAAGCCTCTTGGCTCATTTGCTGTTGATTGAAGTTGTGCTAAGTCTACATCCGCACGAATAACATAAGCGTTATTTGATACGCCTAGATACTGATATGCTGCTAGAAGACCATATTCACTTGTCTCTGCCCCTTGCACAACTGAACCACCTACTTCGTAGAATAGAGGTTCGCCGAATGTCTCGACTAGTTCACGCTGTGAAGAAACAAGATAAGCAACGCCTGCATTTTGTGGTAGGGTGCCAGCTGCAATTGCTGAACCTGATGCGTCTGCTTTGTTTGACGCTGTTGCTACTACTAATAGCGGTAGTGTACCTTGTGTGGCTGCTGCATACTGAGATTCGTCAGTCACCATCACTGATACGCCTGGGGATACTAATGTCGCCATTCTGTTTCTCCTTTGTTATAAAGAATTGCTAAGAGTATTTAGCTAAAAAAGAGAAAAAATAGCGATTTCAGAATTAACTACGTAGACAATGTTTGTTCAACTTGACTATATAGTGCATCCAAAGTAGTATCATTGTATATGATATTTTCAAACTTGTTGTTTGTATCAATCCATTTCCATTCAGAAGGATGAACATCATAGTTTGACATGAGGTCTGATCCAGTAGTATTATCTAATACCGCAGAACCCCACCATTCAGGCTGTTCTCCTCTACGAACTTGCCAGACTTTGCCACCAAGTTCTCTAATCATACTCATTTCATTAGGGAAACGTACATCAGGAATTACATAGTTGTAATGAGGGTTATCAATCATATGCTTCTTAACTAAACTGACCCATATACCGTCATCAAAGCCATTACGCATACAATCTGTTCCGAACTCTTGTAGAACTAGTCGAGGTGTAATCTCTCGTCCTGTTTCTTGTGTCCAGAATTTATCTACTTTCTCACGCCAAATTCTGCTACGGTCAGTATCACCTTCTAACATAGCACGATCCCAACCGAATACTTGTGCTACGCCGTCTTTTAGTTTGTCTGCGAAAGAAATCTTTTTAAAATCGTGGTAGTCTACTAAGATATCTGCTACTGTTCCTTTACCTGAGCCTATTAACCCACATATTCCTATAATCATAAAAACCTCAATAAGATGTTATACAGAATGATAGTCACGGCAGATCCTAATAACATAGAATACCAAAAGCCGATATGACTAATCGTTAATCCGAATATAACAAAAAATATTAAGGATGTCAAGACAAAATATATAGTTTCGAAAGAAAACTTTGTGAATACTTCTGCTTCTACACCAGAGAAATACATAAAGAACATTGCGAGAAAGGCGGTAAAAGGTATACCCATTAATAATGCAGCCATAGTAGCACTTCGTTGTGCTATCGTACTTACACTCGCAACGAGTATACCTGAGATTATTGCTTTAAGTA
>Ga0213865_10000427_pt1 | contig 28745 bp, 38 predicted proteins | sample PICome_6_FD_160100 | JGI IMG/M metagenome (GOLD analysis project Ga0213865, IMG submission 160100) | Coastal seawater microbial communities near Pivers Island, North Carolina, United States - PICO282 | ecosystem: Environmental > Aquatic > Marine > Coastal | place: USA: North Carolina...
TGAATAGAGCCTCTATTCCACTCTTCGAGCCTGCTCTCTTACTCTCCCATCTCTTATATCTTTTCTTCGGTTCCTCTTTCGGAATATGGGAATAATCCAAGCGTAGCAGGCCCTCTCCTTTATTGGCCTTCGTTCTCTGCAGAGCAGCATCCGCTCTATCTGGGAGAGCGTATCGATAATACATCCTAGCGCAATCCGTTAGAGCACTGGAATCCGGTTCTCCTATTCCTACTAGATTATCCCATAGTTCCTTAGCTGCTTTCGCTGCTCTCTTCCAATCAGTAGCGGGGATAGGCTCCTGCAGAGGGAGAACGATTCTCCACTTCTCTACCTCTGCATTATTTGAGTAGGATGTATGGGCTATAGAATGATATTGATCGAAGGAAGTACAGTATCCAAATTCGGTTCCATCATCGAGATCATATACTAAGCAGGATACCTCGATAGCATGAGAACCGCATCGATTACCAGCGAAGGAAGTAGGACTCCAAAGAGGGAGGCTCTTCTTCTCTCGTACCTTATATGGAACCGCAGGAAGCATTAAGGCCTGGGCTAGTTTTCTAAGATCGAGTTCTGCTTCTACTGGCTTAACCTCATAGTGAGAAGAGAAGGTGCTAATCTTAAATGTTTTCTCCATCTCTCCTCCTAGAATAATTTAGTTTGCTTAGAGTGCTCGTTATACCTGGCCAGCGTTCTCTCGAAGTACTCCGGATCTAGTTCCCATGCATCTAGATCGAATCCTAGATCATAACAAGCGCAAGCGATAGAACCGCTCCCCAGATGAGTATCTAGAATCTTATCTCCATCCTTAGCGAACTTCTCTAAGCAAAATTTATAGAGTTCGATAGGCTTCTGAGTAGGATGGATCTTAGGTACTTGATTACCAAGTATTAAAGCATGCTTAAATATAGGAGCGGGCTTATTAAAAGAAGTCCATCCCATCTCCCACCCGGAGAAGTTCTCCCAAGGCTGGACCTTATCCCAAGCGATTACGCAGCGAGTAGGAGGGAGGTTAAAATAGTTCCCTCCCCATATGATCTGCTCTTTACTTACTCGGAAGAGTTCCTCGAAGTACTCCGGAGGAGGAGCCTTATCCCATCTCTCTATTTTATAATCTGTATTAAGACTTCCATTTTTTAATCTTCCTCCTCCTTTATATGGATTGGAGGTTTTAATCTCGTATGGAGGATCTACTATAGCGAGATCGTATTGGTTATCTTTCATCTCTCGCATAGCAGCTAGAGAGCATCCTAGATGGAGATTTATACTTGGATCGTTACGCATCCTCTCTCCTCCATTGATAGATAGAGAATAGAGTATGGGCTTCTTCCATCTCTCCTGCGTAGTAGTCCTCAGAAGAGAGAGATACTACCCGGTTATCATCTATCCATATCTCACTCTGTGTAATGATATCGAGAACCATCTTAATAAGATTATCGATATCAGGCTTCTTAGGTCTCCATATTCTACCCTGCGGAAGTTCTCCTTTAACTCTTAGTAATCTCTTCGTTCTAGGATGGATAAAGGTTATTTGTATTCTAAGAATCCCATCGAGCGGAGCCCAGTTCTCTCCCTTCGCTGCTTCTAGATGCTTAACCTGCTCTTCCTTGTACGTTCTCGAAGTCTGAGCAGTATACGCTCTCCCCGTTCTAGTAAAACGAGGCCTCCCCATTGCTACGGGGGGACCTTGTAAAATACCTTGATATGCTAGTTTCCACATTATACTCTCTCCATCTCGATCATCTTGGAGAGTTTATTATACTTCGTTTCCCAATTATCTCCACTCAGCATCTCGCATAATCTAACGAGGGCTACTACAGAGGGGAAGGTATCTCCAGCGATCCATTTAGAGATAGCGTTCTCAGTTACTCCGCAGACCTCCGCAATATCTACCAGAGCATAATCGGAGCCCATAATATATCCATGCAGAACTCTAGCGAACTGCGGATCCTTGATAGCGGTATACTTAGCACGAGCCCAGGCTACAGCCTCCTCCGGTTTATCCTCGAATACCTCTCTACGAAGTACGAGCCCGTTAATCTGTACTTTCGCTTCCCATACCCAAGAGCAGTAAATAGGGCTCCATATCTTACAGAGTTCTCCAACCTGTACTACTGCGTTTAATGGTACGTGGTTATCTAGATAGATGGGCTTGGGAGGTGTTCTCCGCTTGCTCATCTTTCTGAGTGCTGTTCTTCCATTCTCTTTAACGTATCTTCTACGGTTCTTATTCATCTTACACCCCCATCAAATAGCAAAGAGCAGAAAGAGTAGCAGGGATAGCGAACACTGCTACAGTTACGAGGATATACCCCATCATAGTTAATTTAGTTTCTTTGTTCATTGTTTGTACCTCTTGTTAGTTAACTTTACTGAAATCATTAATACGCATCTCGAGAACTGCTTTCGAGATCCCATACTGCTTAGCGATCTTCGCTACTTGGTTAAGGGTTAGCAGTTTCTCTTCCTCGATAAGAACATAGAGATTAGAATATACATCATGCTTATCTACTTTCTCTCCGCTCATCTTCTGAGAGCCTTCTACCCACATCTTAAATAGATTCTCTGTGATCTCCTTAGCGTTATGCTTATTGGCTCCAGAGAGTCTTAATCGATTGCATGCATCGATAATCCCTTCATACTTTGTAAAATATTGATATCTTTTCATTGTTTGTACCTCTGAGTAAGAAGGGGAGGAAGGCCCTCCCCGGATTGATTGATTATTTTTTGATAGTGTATTTTTCTGCGATATCTTTAGCATTGACTAACCATTGCTCACCATCTTTATCTGTTCCGATATATTGCAATCCTTCGATATAGTTGTGAGTTACAGATGTAATCTCTAATGTTTGTCCATTCGCTTTATAAATGATTACAGTACCCATAGAGAGGTTGTATCCATCTACTACCGCTAATGTTTCTGCTGTATTTTTTGAGTTATTGATTTGTTTTTGCAAGTCTACTAAGTTCATTGTTTGTACCTCTTGTTTGTATCCCTTATTGGATATACTTAACTATAGCATAGTTTTCTATATATGTATCAAGAAAATAGAGATTATTTACTATATTTTTGTGGTATATTGCTATCGTATCGGAGGTAACGATATGAAAAGTACACAAGAAAGATTAAGAGAATCTGATATTTTATGGTTTAAGTACGTAGTACCTACGCTCGCAGAGAGATTCCCCGGTGCATGGAGAACCGAGATTGGAACCGATCGGGATCTTAAGCATGGTATAGACTATACATATAGAGAAAATGATACCGATAAGGAACTTACTATCTCTGCTCGATTATGGAAGAGTAGACCTTGCCAGCACTTCGCATTGAGATGGAAGAGAACTAAGTATCCGAAGATGGGCTTGGAGATTGCTTCTCGATTAAAGGCTATCCAGGAGGGAGAGGAGATCTCCGATCTAACTATGGAGGGCTTCTTGTACTCTGGTAGATTATGGATAGCGATAATAGATACTCGTAGACTCTATACCGCTATAGATGGTCTGGTTCCCTTTATGAGCGAGTTTACTGTAGAGAATACAGGACCGGGAGATCTCACCATCTTTAAGAGGGCTCCCTTCGATCTGTTTACAGCTCATGAGATAGAGAAGATTATACTCCCCTTAAGAACTGCGCTTTAATTTCATCTACTATCTTGAATATATGCTGTATCTTAGTCTCCAGCGTAGTTACCTTCTTATCTAGATCGTTAATCTCTTGTACTAGTTCCTTCCGGATAGCATCCTCTCGATTCTGCATATCGGATATAACCTTATCGTATCGATCTCGGATATCCTGCTCTCTTTGATCTTGCTTCTGCTCTCGCTCATCTGCTCTCTTCTGTAACTGTTGATTCTGCATATAGAGAAAAGCAGCGAAGGCTATATTCGCTCCTCCGTTTAACAGGATATTGATTAAGGGCTCTTCCATTACAGACTCCAATAAATAATCCCTGCTGCTATTGCATGAGCAATAACTCGCAGAGATTCTAGATTTAATAGATCTCGATGGGTATCCATAAAGAGAGGCTCGCAGCAGATAGCGATCGGATCTCTTACTCCTCTAATCGTGTACCAAGCGTTCTTAGTCCAATCACTAGAGCTACACTTCTTCGGTAGACATCTTACCAGGCCTGGAAGACTAGCGTAACTTAACTTATCTGTTATACACGTTGCTAGATCGCTTCCCTGCTGGCTTCCCATATGGAAGAAAGAAGCGTAATCTCCTCCTCCGCTATTTAAATGGAGAGCGAGATAAACTTGCTTCTCATTCTTAAAGCGCTCGGAGTATTCGTTTACTCGCTTATGCCTATCTGGATAGAATCCATCCGATATAGGGAGAACCTTTACTCCGTTATCTAGTAACTTCTCCTCTATCATGAGAGAGAGATAACCAGTATATAAGGCTTCCATACCATTAGAGAACTCTGGAGTAGGAGTTACCTCCGCTCCTCGATCGTTTGGTTTATTTGGCTTGCCTGCGTGCTGTCTATCTATGAATACTATCATAAGCCTACTATACTCCGATATTCTATGAAAGGAGGGAAAGATTATTTACGTATCGATACCATAGGATTATCCTCGATATGCAGAACGTATCTCCAGCGATTATCGCTCCATGACTTGCTAACGATCTGACATTTATGGTCCGTTAATCCGACCCTCTCAGAAGTAATAGATACAATATCTCCGAGATCTAGATATCCATACTTCGGAGCAGCAGAGATCTCGATAGCGTAGTTCCCTAGAGCATGGGCTCTAATCTTATCTCTAGCAATTCGGATAGCAGTCTGTAGATCATATACGAAGGGAGCCTCTATTACCTTCTCTCGGATTCCGTACCGGGTGTAACTGATATAAGCGATGGGATCTCTATATTTAAGAGGTTCATCTTCTACCAAGAGGGGATCGATAGTAACTTGTGATCTATACGCTCCTGTCATACCTGCGTAACTGAATCGGATAGTAATCTTATTGATAATCTCACCTTCCAGAGGAGTTAACGGAGAGATTATTTCTACTTCTCCGCTCTCTATTAGATGATGAGAGGGGATTATCTCTTGGGAGTATGTATAGAGATTAAGGGCTACCTTAATTCCGTTCCCTCCCATTACTACCATAATAGGAAGCATGCTCCATATGTTCTGCTGTATCCAATCGAGAGCAGGTACATCTAGATCGTTTACATAGCCTCCGAACTTGTACCGATCTAGTACGGGAGCAAGCCCATTCCAGGAGGAATAATCGAATAGTAAATCCGTTTTTTCTAGTACATAAAGAGAGAGATCTACAGCACCCTGTAAAGGTCCATCCCCCATTATACTAGGAATCCCTCCTCTAGAGCCTCCCCAGCTAGCATAATATTGGAAGGCTATCTGCGGGCTCGATACTTGGAAGTTATCGTATTGTGTATTGGTTCCTTCTGGGCTTGCTATTCCTTGTAGGTAGAAGGGTACGTAAGCATGAAGGAATCCCTTCGAATCTACTGCAATCTCTACGGGATTAGTAAAGGAGCCTCCCTGCCCATCGAAGATCTTTACTAGAGAGGTGCCTGGGTTCATTACTTGATGGTATGCTACTTGGAAGTATTGAGTTTTTAAAGTAACCGTTCCTCCGGCTTGATAGCATGGAGTACATCTAAGTTCATCATTTAAGGAGATACTCCCAGCCTGCTCTCTTACGCTGGTTCCGAGTTCTCCAAATACGAAGGGAACGATTTTCCCCTTACTCTTTTCGATGATACCGATAGCGTAGTTATCCTCTATAATAACGTGCTCTTCTCCCAGTAACTTCGCTTCTCTCACGTTAACAGAGTTCTCTATAGTAAATGCTACTGTACCCTTAGGATTATCCGGGGCTCCGAAGATGGCATCTAGTGCTCTACCCTTAAAGATTCCGATTCTATCCTGCTGAGTGAATTTAGTTTTTCCCTCGATTACTATCACCATCGAGAGAGTACAGATAGCATCGTTAATACTTCTCCCCTTAAGGAACTCCGATACCCAGTCTACCTCCTCGAAAGTTAATTCGATAGAGATAGTATTAGCCTCGAGATCTACTCCGAGGAGATCGCTCTGCAGATTAACAGGAGGATCTTCTAGGGCTCCTCGATATGGGATAACTGTATTCTCTGCAGTATCTTCTATATCGATAGGTACTGTAGAGAATCGGTATATCGCTCCGAAATATTCTATATCCATAAGGAAGCAGATATCTCCCTGCTCTATATCGCTCCGCTTTATGGTATCCATTACTCTATCTCCTCGAGGTTCACAGTTGCTACTCGGAACATCTCGTTAACCATCTCTTCACCTATAACGCTCTCTACTGTAACTTCTCCAGTAGTTCTCGCTAGAAGATGCTGCTCTCTGCGGTTTAGGATTGCCTCGTTCTCTCCATCTAACCCGGTACGGAATGCAGTTACATCTATAGAGGGGAGATATACAAGAGGCTCTCGATTACTCAGATAGCGGAAGATTCCCTGCATAAGATATGGATCTCCGTAGTTCGCTATGGGCTGGGCTCCTGCGCTCTGTGATATTTGCCAGTAGTCCGGATCGAGTTCATTTAACCGAGTAGTATCTATAGGTTCTGTCCAGGCTATGCTAGCAGTCCTTCTTCCTGCGCTCATCTTACGAGAGAAAAACATTCCATCGAGAGTCTCTTGCTCTTGGATATTTGGAGAGTATGTAATCGATCTCCCTCTCTGGTACTGCGGAGCGGGGAAGGCTACGGAGCCCATAAGAAGAGATCCGATCTGGAAGTAGCCCTCGAGAGTATCTTGTACAGGGATCTCTATTGCTAGAGCGTATTGGCCTAAGTTCACTCCATCTAATCTGCTCTTGATAAATGTAATGCTATCCGGGATTAGCTTAAAGGTTCCAGAGGCTGGAATAGTGCTAGGATCTGTAAGGCTCGTATCGTATTGGAGAACCGTTTGCTTAACGGAGTTATTATTAGTCCAGATCCCCTCGCTATTCATACGGATCTTAACGATCTTAGTAGTTTCTCCGCTCGTTAGTTCTGCTCTCCATCCAATAGCCTCTCCATATCGTAATAGGAACTTCTTACCAGTATCGTTAGAGATAAGGGTATTCCCCTTCTTTATATAGGTTCCGTTAAATCCTTCGCTAATATCTACATCTGCTAATACAGTCCATGCAGATCCATTCCAGGACTGGAGAGAGAACTTACGGAAGTTAACGTTAGCAAGATGCACTCCTAGAACATCTGAGAGCCCTAGATTCTTCTCTGTAGCCTGTACTACTGGATCGATAAACAGAGGGATTCTCGCTTGGGTTGCATCTCCGGTACTTCTCCAAGTAACTCGAGGAGATAGAGATATCTTGTGGAATATGTTCTCGATAGGGTAATCATATCGAGGAGTAATCTTATACTCATCTTCTCCCCTCGCTGGAGAATCCTTCGCAGTTATTGCGAGCCCTTGATCTATATACTGATACTCTCCAAGGGGAGGATACTTCGCTCCTCGTAGAGTAAACTTACCGAGCCCAGCCTGCTCTCCAGATGTAATCGAGACTTCCTGCCAATGAGATTCGAAAGTAAGGACCCCAGAGAAGGAGAAGTGACCCCATTCAATGAAGTTACCCGCTCCGCTGGCTCCCTTCGTTATCCCTGTAATCGATTGGAGAGTCCACTTCTTAGCCTGGGCTCCATCTGCGGTTCGATAGTAGATCTCAGCATCTGTATCGAAGAGCCCTATTACTATCTCTGTTGAGGCTGTCATATCATGAGTAATCGTAGCCTTAATCCCTGCAGAATCTCTTACTTGGATGGTAGTAGTAGAGAATCTTAATTGGAGTTCTGTGCTATTGGTTGTATCATCTTGGAAGATCTTAATAGCGATATAATCGGATAGAACGCTAGTCCCTTGATCTACTTGGAGCCTCAATCGGATAACTTGCCCTTCATCGAAATAGCCTCCGGAATGAGAATATCTATAGTTACGTACATTCCCAGAGGTAGTAATATTTAATCCTTCATCATCGAGAGCCTGCGTTCCCGCTCCTGTAGTATTGTATTGGCTAGAGCTAGCAGGGAGCATAACCGGGATATAAGTACTCTCCCATACAAGATACTGATAGAAGGGAGGATTATCCGATCTCGCAGGATATGAGAAAGAAGAGTAACCTCCGAGGGCTAGACTCCATACACTGTTCGTATTATGGCCTATTACCTTCGCTCTCCCCTCATGAACACATGAAGAAAGATTGAGCAATCTATCGGAGTTGCTTCCGTAGTCTAAGATATATCCGTTAGATGCTGTAGTAATTCCTCCGCTCGCATATCTCCAAGAGTTACCCATATCCTCAGAATAGAATCCGATTAGCCTTCCATCTCCGTACTCTTGAGCGATTACCCATATTAATCCATCTTGATAGAAGCAAGTAACATTCCCTCCGCTCATCACATTAGAGGTAATGCTAGAGAAAGTTGTTACACTGGTGGATATCGTGTTCTCATTCGAATCAGTCCAATAAGAAGCGGATAATCTGATCCCCGGATTGGGAATCTTAGTAAAGTTTAACTCTTGAGTATCGGAGATATACGCTACTCCGATAGTACCATCTGGAAGGGCTACTGGGCTAGGCTGGTGAAAGTATCCATCTGATATGCTCGAGATAGAATCTACTAGAGAGAATGTAGTACCCCCATCCCTGGATACATACTGCGCTAATCTATTTGTATTGCTAGCCTCAAGTTCTACGAAGAGAACTACGGTATTATCTACCGTTACTAGTTTCATCTTCTTAGGTTCATTGGAACTAGATGCAATAGAATCTATAAGCCCTCTTGGAGAGATCTGCTTCCATGTATCTCCATCATCGAGAGATCTATGGACCTTGATATTAACTGCGTTCTCATCTGTGTACTGGAAATAGGCTACCAATAGGCTCCCATCCTGTAATCGAGTAATCGTAGGGAGTCCCAGGCTCGAAGGAGTTCCTACTAGAATAACGCTCTCGAAAGTTTCTACTAGATCTATTGTTCCGCTCTGCTTCTGTCTACGCAGAGAGATGGTATATCGATTGGAGGAATCTAGAATCTCCGAGATTACCCACATCGATCCATTTAAATCGCTTACGCAATCGCTATAGAAGTAAGTTCCTACAGCTGTGCTCGAGGAGTACTTCCAATATCCGGACTCTGTTAGGATATGGGCTGCATCCTTACCGAGTTCCGTACTATCTTCTCCCTTCCACTTAAAGCGGGCTTCTCCGGGGAGCCCTCCTTGGATAGTCTCTACTGTGATCTCCTCACCTTGAGAACCGATAGAAGAGAGTATAAGATTAACTCCATCGCTCTGCGCTTCCGGTACTCCTGCTCTCGAGTTCGCTTGGGTGTACTGAGATTGAGCAGCCCATAGATTATCCTTCGATATAGAGATCGTAGGAATGAGGAATCCTCTTAAATAGTCTGGAGTTATATTGGTAGCCATCTTAATATCCTTGTATTCCTACTGTTCTAGTCTGTTGAATTCCCAGATCCTTAGCGAACCTTCCGAAGTGCTTAAAGGGTTGGATTACTACGGTCTGTACTCCTGGAGAGCCTCCCTGCTGGAGATTCCGTACTCCTTGCTCTCCTCCCATCCTGCGTACAGTTGCTCTATCTAGAATTGCTTCTCCTCGCAATACTCTAGCGTTCGCTTCATCTGGAGCGATCCCTCCCATATGGAATTGGATCTGCGGAGCGGGTTGCGCTGCGACCACTCCAGCTTGAGCGGCTCCGGCTGCAGTTGCGATACCTGCCATAATAGGACCAAGTACAGGTCCAAGGGTTAGAGCCTTGGTTACTGCTTCTGCAGTATTCATCGCTATCTCTGCGATGCTCGCTGCCTTGCTCATATTGAAGAGAGCGATGGCCATATGGGCTCTTTTCTCCATCTGCTTGCGCTCTTCCTTGGAGAGTTTTTCTAGGCTCTCTGCTTTCTTCTGAGATGCTTCTACATCAATCTCATTAGATGCCATCTTGAGCTCGTTAAGCTCCTGTAGACTACCCGTAAGATCCTTAAAATACCCTAACATATCCTCAGCATTTTTAAATTCTTCCTCTGTCAGACCTAAGATCCTCTCCTCTTCGGTATCTAGGTTATCCATCTTCTTCTCATGCCTTAAGGCTTCTATGGCCATAGCTGCCTCGGCTTCTCTTCCAGTAGCGATACCGAGCATCTCCAGGGCTCCTATCTGCTCTTCGATTCTCGCTTGCTGGGCTAGCTTCTTTCTACCCTCATCATCTAGGAAGGCCTCCGCAATTGCTCTATCCATATCCGCTTGGAGGTTCTTCTCCTTAATGACATCATCCGAGAGGGCTAGAGCCTCTTCTAGTGCTTTCGCTAGCTCTTCCTCTGCGGTAAGTGTTCTCTCGGTTGCTACTGCTCTCCGCTCGGATTGAGTAGCAGCCTCTTCCGTAGCATCTGCTAGCTCTTTCTCGAAAGTTACCATCTCTTGAGCTTTTTCCACTGCTTCTGCTTGCATTGCTTCGATCGCTTCTCTCTGCTTCGTTTGATTAGCGATATCTGCGAGGAGAGCCTTCTCCAGTTTTCCTAGTTCTGCAGCCTGGGCTAGTCCTTCTTTAGTGAGGTTTAGATTATTCTTTACGCTTGCGGTCTGTAACTGTAGAGTTCTTAATCTCTCTACTTCTCCTTCGGAGAGAACTACGTTAGACTTCCCAGCAGCGATATAGGAATCCTTAAGGCTCTGGATAGTTGCCAGTAGAAGCTCGCTCTCGGAGATGCTACTCTGCACTGCTTCGATATTACCCCGGAAGGATTCGTTAGCTGCCTCTCCTGCTTTCTGGAGATTGAACTCGTACTCCGAGATCTGACCTGTAAGCAGTTGATACTCCAATCTCTGTTCTCGTAGTTTCCCTGCTGCATCGATAAGGTTATTCTCTTGCTCGTTCTGAGATTCGATTAGAGCCTTCTGTGCATCCCGGAGGGCTAGAGTAGTCTCTCTTACTTTTTCTAGTTCCGCTTGATGGGCTACGTATCCAAGAGTTAAGGCTCCAATAGCGATACCTCCTGCAATAACAAGAGGATTAAGAGCAGCGAAGGACATAGTTAAGCCCTCTGTAACTGCGAAAGCATCCGCTAATCCATCTGCTGCTTCTGCTAACTGTGGATTAACACCTCTAAGAGCGAGCCCTATAGAAGAGAATCCTCTATCGATATCTCCGGATGCCTCTCCCACTCTCTCTAAGCGTTCCTCCGCTCTCCGAGCAGCATCTGCCATATCATCGAATTCTTTAGAACCTCTCCGGGCTGCTGCTGCTGCATTCTTAGCGGCTTTCGCACTAGCATCCGCACTCTTCTTAGCGGCTTTCTCCGCTTGCTTTAGTTGCCTATCGAGAGCGGATACCATCTTACGGGCTTCCGCTTCCGTTACATTTGGCATCTGCTTAAGTTTATTAATTAGATCCTTGAGATCCGCTTTATAAGCGATATTGATCGATCTTTTCTCTTCTGCCATTATATCCTCCGCATGAGGTCATCGGCTAGAGCCTTAACAACCTTGTTAGCTGCCTTCCTCTGTGGTTTAATCATGAGCTCATTGGCTACCCGCTTCCCTTGAGGCTGGATAATATCTTGCCCTCTATTGTTCTCGGAATCTACTCCGAACTTTATAGTCCAAGAGTAAGGAGCCCTATTACGAAGATAAGCCTCGAATACTCCACCGGGGAGAATCCGGAAGCCTCTCTCGAACATCTTCCAAGAGCCCTTAGAGGTTTTCTTAAAGAAGGTAACCTCTCCTTCTGCAGTCTTACGGATAATGGGCTTCCTTACAGGCCAGTCTCTTACTGCATCTTCTTCGATCTTCTTAAGAGTATCCTCGAGCACCTTACGAGCATTCGGAGCTACAGTATCTAGGAAGCCTGTATAGAACTGTTGGAGATCTGTATCTATCTCTATTCCTGCTCTCTTAGTAGTGATTTTAGTGCTCATCTCTTACCCCGTATTATCTCCTCCATTCTAGCCCTTTTTATCCGCTCTTGTCTATCCTTTAATGCTTTCGGATCTTCATTCGCTAGCCTGTACTCTGCTAGGAGCGATACTCGGAGATCTTCAGGGAGAGTATAATACCAGAGAGGATCCTTCCCCCATCGGAGAGAGATCCGGAGAGCGAGGAGATCTAGCCCTCCTCTCCCTCTTGCGTAAAATTTGCTCTCTCTTCTACCTCTTGCTCAGAAGGGATTACTCTCATCATCTCTATGAGAACTTCGCTCCCCATCTCGTATACCTTCGCAGGAGATACTCCAGCATCCAATAAACGATCGAGAACCTTATATCCGAAGGCTATGGGATCTCCGCTCGTTATTGGATAGGCTGGGAGTACTCGCTTATGGTCTACGGATACCGCAATAGCAGCAGCGCAGAGCCTACCGAGTTGAGCTCGGTTTAGTCCTTGAGTACCCCATATGGATACGAAGTCTAAGCAAGTAGCAATCGAGGAAGGAATCTTCCCCTCATGCTTCCCGAGTTTCTTAAGATCTAATAGCATAGTACCTCCTTATGCTGTTCTAGATTATGCAGGACCTGTAACCGATACTCCACCGTAACAAGTAAAGTTTAGAGTGAATGAAGAGGGATCACCTTCTGAGAAGTCAAGAGAGCATACACATTTAGATAATGTAACTGTGTGATCTGCATCATCTCCGAAGTCTGTACCCTCTGCAGTGTACCTAATATCGATTGTATAATGTTCTACGTATGGAGTACCAGCAGTACCAGTAGAGATATTACCTGCGTAGTTACCAGCCTGGTTAATGAAATCTCGGATACTACCTGCTTCCGATCCATCTGTAAACTGTCTAAAGTGGAAAGAGAAGGAGCCTGTTTTCGCTTGCTCATCTTGCTTACGGATAGCAGAGAAGTTACCTCGATCCATAACTACGAGTTCCGAGAACTGCTGAGGATCTGCGAAAGTAAAGTTACCATCTTCGTACGCTACTTCGAGGGCTACTGCGGTAGGAGTAGTACCATCGAGTAATTCGATCTTACCATCTCTTTTAGTTTTTGGGACTGTTGAATATGCCATGAGGGCCTCCGGGGATAATGATTACTATTTTAACCGATAAGGTTAGATAGTGTGTAATATATTGAACGATAAAGTAATAAGGATATACTCTTGGGAATCTGTAACCGATCTCTCGGATGAGGTGTATCGAATAGTAAACTCATTATCCGTAGAATACACCTCTAATATCTTATTGATTACCTGCTCTTCTGCATCTAGGCTAGCATCGTAATCCGTAGGATAAATATCGAGAGGTCTTAATCGATGAGAGAAGATTACCTGCATAGGAGTAGAGAGATACACTCCTACCGCTCTACGCTGTCTCTCTTCCATTGCTGTACTAGATGCAACGGATATAGAGAATGCTTTATGGGCTACAGTGTTCTCCGTTCTTCCAAAAAAGTCCGGAGTATGCTTCGATTCTTTGAACCCGGAGAGAGTCTCTATCTTCGTAGCGATTGCCTTGCGGATACTCGAGAGAGATTGAGGCATTATCTTCTCCTCATCCTGCGGGAGAATCTTCCGTTACTATTCAAGTAGATTACAGGCTGCTTAGCGACTCTATCATTAGGGTTACCTGTTTGACCATCGTGATTATGATCATAGATAAAGTTAATCCGCTTCCACTCATCTTTATACTGAGCGAAGTGCTCATTAGCAAGATCGAGATATCTTCCGTTACTCTGTCCTAGACTAGAATGGAAATCTCGGAAGATATAATAGAGTGCTAGATTCTGATGAGCAGCCCGGAAAGCCTCCGGAGACATCACAAGATATTCGAGCCCTCCTCCTTCGGTTCTCATTCTCTGTACCATCGTATACCAGGCTTCATCGATATAAGTCTGATACGAAGTAAGGTTAGAAGGTCTAATATCTGCTAACTGAGAATACGTAGCAGTTAAATCTCCATCCGATACGACTGGATATAACCTGCGTAATACAAGAGCTGCCATTCTACGAAAAACATAAACATCTCCTACAATTGTAATCTTCCACTCCTGCAGGTATCCTTCTCCGAGTACCAAGCTCTCATCCAGACTCGAAGGAGAATGGACATAAGTAGGAATATTAGCAGGGAAGGAAGCAGAGGCATTATCTATTAATTTGGTTTGATCTGGTTTGTAGAGAGTATATCTTACTTCGGTAGGAACCGCTAGCACTCCATCCCGGTAGATCGGTAATGTTGTAGTATTAGACTTCCCTCGCTCTAAGAGTTCTGGGATCTTGATCTGCGGAGCGTATGGAGTGCTAGTAGGCATTAGATTATCTCTTTATAAATTTCGATTCCCTTCTCTTGGAAGGCTTGGATAAATGATAGCATATCTTCTCGAATCTTGTAATGCTCATCGATCTTAGCCTTAATCTCTGGAATATGCTGCGAGTTCTGCATCCTTCCAACGGCTTTCTGATGAGTAAGGCTCTCGAGTTCCCAGAAGTGAGGCTCGATAGGTTGGAGAGTTCCATCTAGGATTAAAGAGCAGGACCACTTAAGGAAGGATTCTCTATCGAAGTTCTTAATAACTCGGTTCCCTACTACTCGTACAGATTGCCACTTAGGACAATGATAGTATCCATTACGGACTCGATATTGATGTATATACTGATACTTCGCAGGATCTAGATATACCCATCCTCTCTGCTGTAGATTCCCAATCCGAGAGCCTGCGTTACCTCTCTCTCCTTGGATTTGATGTACTCCGTTCACTCCTGGAATGATATGCTCCATACGGATATTGGGAACGAAGTAGAAAGATCGCTCGATCTTAGTTGTTTTACCCTTCGTTATTTCTTTCTCGAAGTAGTTATAACTCCAGTTAGTAGGATGCCACTTATAAAAGAACGGATGATTAGCCTGCTCTGGGAGTAACTCTTGTTTCTGCGATTGGACTGGAGCCCAGGGTTGCGGATTATAACTCATTGTATGTACCTCATTGTAAGTTAAAACGAGGGGAAGAGCAGAAGCCCTTCCCCATATTGAAATCCGTTAGGATTAACTAAGAGTAGCGATCTCTACTCCACGCTCATCACTGATGATCGCTATACCGAGATAAGCATGTCCTACGATCTGGGTTAATGCTTGAGCAGCAGTACGATCCATCTCTACCATAACTTCTCCCATCTGCATAGATTCAGCAGCACCCGGAAGAGCAGCAGGCATACCAGTAGCGTAACCGATAGCACCTGGAGCGAACATAGCAGCCTGGTAGTTAGATCCACCGTTAATCACGTATGAAGAGGTATAGATCTCAACACCCATAAAAGATCCTTTATAGTGAGAACCTTTAGCAGCCAAGGCTTCGAAAGAAGCAGGAGCGTAGGCTACCGCACCAGTCTCGTTACGGATAGAATCTTGCAATTCTGCGAACTGAGCAGGATGCAATACTGCAACGTAAGGACCCGGAGCACCTTTATTAGAATCTGCTGCTTCCAATGCTTGGATAGCATCTTGGAAGATATCTACAGTCAATGCAGAAGCAGAACCTACTTGAGCAGTAAAACCAGAGAATACAGCTGCAGTAAGTTTAGCGAATAAAGCATCGTAAGATTTAGAGATATGCTCTGCGATACGGAATGGATCGATATCCTGTCCCATACCTGTCATAGTTGCAAGGTCTGTAATAGAGTAAGCAAGAGAGTTACGCTTACATACTACGTCTACGTGACTATCTACGAGAGCAGTATTCGCTACTGCATTCTCTTCGGTTCCACCAGTGAAAGCAGTAAAGCCATCTTCACCATCTAAAAACGCCTTGCGAACTCGGATCGTGTCTGATCCTTGGCCATTTATCGATCCAACGAAGTCTACGAAGGGAGTGTTACGGAGGTTTACGGAATCCTTAAGTAATAAGCGGATTTCCATAGAGATCATCTGAGCGAGTCTTAAATCACCGACTAGCCCGGTATTAGTAATTTCATTTGCCATGTTAGCACCATTAGAAGAAAGGGGAATAATATATTTATCTGGGCTCTTCTGCTGTTTCGGGAGCGACCCTACCCATAAGCAATATAAACGATAAAAACAGCACTAGCAAGGATAAAAAAAAACCCCTCGAGGAGAACGAGGGGAAGGGCTTGGGGAGGTACATCCGAAGCCCTTTTTAAGGGATTGTAAGGAGATTATAAAGATACGACAATTTCAGCACCAGTAACATTGATAACTGACTTAACCTTAAGGTTATTAGCATCTGTTAATTGTACATCTAACTGGATCTTGTTTCCGCTGCTATCGTATGCTGAAACATGAACGATCTTCTCACCGAGTCCATGATTCAATGTAGCAAAGGTGTTAGCGGTCAAGTTCTGAGGAGCGAAAGTACTTCGGAACTGAGACTTAGCAACCAATACTTCACCATTAGTAACGCTAGCCAAGTTACCTGCTGCAGGATCTGCAGAGATAGCGGCTTGAGCACGAGCATTAGTGAAGTAAAGGTTAGTAGAACCTTCTGCGATATCATCAGAATCAGCAGTAAGAGCGATCTCACCTGTAGAACTGTTATAAGCAAGTCCAGCAGCATCTACAGAGATAGCAGCACGAGCACGAGCATTAGTGAAGTAAAGGTTACTTCCTTCGCTTACGTTACTTGTAGTAGCATTAAGAGAGTATTCTCCACCATCGAAAGATAGTCCAGTACCTGCAGAGAACTCATTAAATACATCGCTTAAAAGTACGCTCATTACTCCAGCAGCAGATTTAGTAAGAAGTTGTACATCTTCAGCACCTGCAGCTCCAACCGTAAGAGCAGCACGAGCACGAGCATCAGTGAAGTAAAGGTTAGAACCTTCGCTTACATCTCCTGTATCGATTGACATAGAGATAACACCAGTACTACTATCGTAAGCAAGGATATCTCCAGATACAGAGATAGCACCTCGAGCACGAGCATCAGTGAAGTACAAGTTACTAGAACCTTCAGTAATACCATCGCTATCTACATTTAATGAGTAAGTACCGTTGGAGGAATCGTAAGATAATCCAGTACCAGCAGCGAAGAATCCTCGGATCTCACCTTGATCAGCAGTGAACTCACCAGTAGCAGCATTATAATCGATACCAGCAGAAGCAGAGAGGGCTCCTCGAACTTCAGCATCTGTAACATCTGCACCTTCGATTTCTGCGAAGTCAGCAGTTGTACCAGCAGTACCACCATTATGGATAAAGGTCTGAGCACGCCCAGAGACTGCAGTAAGAACGATGATATCACCTTCTTGTTTCTCGTTACCGTTCTCATAGTTAGCAGTTACCCAAGCAGAAAGAGAAGCAGCAGTAGTATCTACGCTTACATCTGTAATGGTAAGAGGCTTAAGTTTAAGTTTAAGATCTCCACCTTCTGTAACAAGCTCAGCATAGTTAGCAGAATCTGCAGCGATACCGACTACAGAATTTGCTTCCAAGTAAGAACGGGTAACAGCGTGGTTATCAGCAGAAGGAGCGCTGTTAAGTTGTACAGCCCCTTCGAAAATATTTGTAGGTGCAAGAAATTGCATTTTTAACTCCATATATAGATTGAGAGGGATTCTCTCCCTCGCTCTCTATACTACCTCAGTAATATCTCTCCGGAGAGTGAAATTTGGAAAGATATGGTTACTTGATTAACGCTATTATGAGTAACGAGCCCTTCTGCTATAGTCCCATCGCTTAGGATAATCTCTACCATAGGTTTATAGCCCAGATTATGAGTAATGATTACTTGAGTAGAATTAGAGAAGGTATGGACTTCCGGTCTAGAAGAACCCGGAGAAGAATATAGAGCCATTATTCCTCCTCGAAGATTAGAGTAACTGTAGCAGAGGAAGAGCTCTTGGTAGCGATATAGATAGTATCCATCTTATTACGACCTCTACCCGCTTTAACTGCTATCTTCGCTCCTCCTGCGATAAAATCTTTATTCGCTCCAAGAATCTGTCCATCCGTTCCTTCATGACTCCAGTAGATAGAGTGCTGCTCAGATCCGATAGTAACAGTAGAAGCAATCGCGGGGATCTGGATCTCCGTTGCTGTTTGATTTGCTGTGAATGTTTTCACGAAGCAGGCTGCTCTCTCTCCTCGTAGATCAAGTGCCATAAGTACCTCCTAGAATGTATCTTTAATAAGTTCGAGTTCTCTTCTGTTGTCTCCAGGCTTTCTTAATAGCCTCGTGATTCTGCTCATAAAAATCCATATCTCCGCTTCCTACTCTCGAGAGGATATCTCCGCTCTGTACTGGAGCAGGTTTCGCTCCTGTATTAGTCCGAGGAGGAAGGAGAGAAGGATTCTCTACTGGTTCCGCTTGAGTTGCTTGGGTTGCTTCTGCGGTTGGAGATGCTTCTGCGGTAGCCTCTGGAGTTGCTTTCGCTTGGAGATGAGGTCTAAGAACCATAGGAGCCTCCGCTGGATTCTCCTTGATACCCTTAATCCACTCTTCTAGAGATGTATCGCTATTCGATCTACTATAAGCCCATTCTACAGCATCTCTAAGATCTGGATCTGTAAAACCTAGATCCGAGAGCATAGATACTCGAGAGTACTTACTCTCCGCTTCCTGTAGAGATTGCTCTAGAGTAGTTACCTTCTCTTGTAATGTAGAGATCTTAGTAAGTTCTCCGGATTGATTATCGAGTGTATCTTGGAGAGCCTTCGCTGCTTCTTCCGCTTGGATTGCTCGAGCACTGAGTTTAGAGATTCTATCCTTAAAAGCAGCCTCGATATCCGCTTTAAGTACGTACTCTACTCCCTCGTGATTAATTGTTTTCATCGTTTGTACCTCCGTTATGGTTTCTTTGTCTAATATATCGAATAAATGAAGATTCTGCTAGAATCTTATCATCCCAAGGCATCTCCCAGGCTATATCGATAAGAGTCTCTATCTCTGCGAGGGGTAACCAATGATCATTAGCATCCATCTCCTCGAGTATATACCTTCTCTTTTCGTAATAGCAGCAGCCCGGATGGACCAATCTAACATACATAGAGAGAGCCCATTCCTCGCATGAGATCCATTCTACGATAGAATCTTTTATCTCCTGGATGGGCTTATTACACTCTTCGCAGTTCATTACATAAACTCCGCTCTCTCTCTTCGAATCTGTAGAAGATACTCTCGAGCCTCTCGATCATCCATATCATCATACATCATCATAACCGCTTGCACTGGAGAGATTAATCCTGCCTGCATCTTAGCGATAATATCCTCTCTCTGCGCTCTCATCTCATCCGGAGTTAATGGCATTGAGTGATAGGATACTCTATATCCAGCCTCTGGGAGAGATGTTCCGAGGAAGCGATTAGCGAGCATAGCAGTTTTAGCTAAGAGCTCTTCATCTCCCAAGCGGAATACGGGAGCGAATTTCTTCTGCGCTTCTCTTTGTCCACTCTTCGATACTGCGAGAGCATAACCAGAGCGGGGATCTCCATTGGTTCTGCTAAGTTCGCTTGGAGAGAGTCCTGCTGCTAGTCCTACTCTCATCTCATATTTAGAGATAGACTCTAACAGAGCATGAGGATCGGTAGGAATCGAGAAGGAGCCTACGAGGGGCTGGCCTTGAGCATCCGGATCTTGAGTAAATACGAGAATCGAAGAGGGATCGGTAGCAATCGAAGATCTCCGAGCAATCTCATTCTGATCTATTTGCGAGAGTCCTGCTACAGATAATCCGGCTACGTACTTCTGGCTCCAGCAGGCATCCCTCACCAAATGAACCCACATACTGTACAGGGTTGCGCTCGTTAGGGAGCCATAGAGCATTTGAGAAGCGTTATAAGCATCCCATAAGAATCCAGTTTTCTCCGCATGGTATAGAACTACAGGAAGGAAGGGATTACCCTCTCCATCTCGATAGGGATAATCCGCTCCTCTGTGAGTAGGATGGCCCATGAACTCTACGCTCATATCCTTACCGAGAGATCCATCCTTACCGATCTCGTACATTCCGAAGATAGGCTCCTCTGGATTACGGATATCGAGTACATCTGCTACCCAGATAGGCTTCCCTTCGAACTCTCGGAGCCTAGCCTCTTGATAATAAACGGGGATATCGGGCTGGTCCGGATGGGCTTCGCAATATAGGAGATCTGGAGTAACGATCCGGTATTGGATACCAGGAGCGATAGTAGGAGATCCTTTTACATGAGGATTAACATCTATTCGGATTGCGCTCTCTCGTAATCCGATTACCATCTGTTGCGCTCTCTGCATGAGCTGCCATAGTCCAGCCTGGGTAACCAATCCCTCTCGAGCAGTTAGAGCAGAGATATCTCCGTTAAGATTAGTAACTGCTGGGACCTCATGATATAAAACTGATAACTGTCTAGTGATCTGCTCGAATGGATTGGAGGAGAGATCCGCAGGACCCCAAGCCTCTCTCCGATCTGCTGGAAGATGCCTAGCGAGTTCATCTTCTAGATCTTGCTCCCATGCTCCGATAATCATTCGCTTTCTAAGTGCTGTGTGACTCCATCTTTCTTGCTCATCTGCAGTAGGAGCGAGAGGCTTAATAGGTAGGTTAATATACATATCAATAGATCCTTAGTTTACCGGGGATATTTAGTTTATTAGTTTCTAGGGTTGGAACGACACAGTATCGAAGAGCATCGACCGAATGACCCCACTCATCTCTACTTCTAGCACTCTGGTTCTTTTTCATTGTCCACCGCTGCAGCGATAGGATTAACCGCTCGCATTTAGGATGGATAAAAAATTGCCTTCGTGCCATAATCGAGTGTATCATAGCGCTACCATAATATACACTATAACGAGGCTTCTTGATAGTACGAATACGGAAGGGGAGATTACCTTGAGGATAACCCATAACTCTCTCGAAAGCCTTCATAAGTAGCGAGTTACTCATCTTCCCACCTCCGGAGCCTCCGTAATGGATATTATCTCCGGTCCATCTGCAGGATGCAGCCTCGATAGAGTTTCTACTCAGCATCTCCAATATCGCTCTAGCATGGGCTTCCGGAGGAGCGGAACCGCTTACATATTCATCGAGAACATATACCCAAGGTTTAGAACTATCACTCATCTCTACCGCTGCGAGGATTGCTACCTGCGCATTAGGCTGGGAACCATGATCCACTCCTACGCAGAAGGAATAGTTACCCATTGGAGCAGGTTCCTTAGATATCATATCTTCGGAGAACTGATCGAATACTCTCCCCTCCGGAATACCTACTACCCAATCCCCATTTAATCGAGCGGCTCTATCTATTGGGAGATAAGTCTGGGAGATTGCATCGATCTGATTCTGGGATATAATCGGCTTGCAATACTTCGGAGTAGTCTCTTCTACTGTAAGGGGAGCCCTATGGCAAGTAACTCTCCCTTGATCTACTAGTTCTTTAAGGTAGGATACATCTTGACCCACTGGAGTCATCGTTATTCCAATTGTACCCGTAGTACCTCCCGCTCCTCCTCGAAGAACACGAGCAGCAAGTTCTCCCCATACATCTTGGGATACAGGCTCATCTATTGCAACGTAACCCACTGTAGCGGAAGCAAGTCCGAGCCCTTGGTTAGCAGTCTTAATATGTATCATGCTCCCATTATTAAATCTTACTACTGGATGGATTCCTCGAAAGCCTCTCCCCGGTACGAACTCGCAGGAAGGATGGAGAGCATCCTTAGGACACATCGCATAGAGTTTCTCTTGGATCGTTATGCTCTGCTGGTGAGAGTGAGTAATTAAGAAGGCCTGGATAGGAGGAGGATCTGTTTTAAGATACGGATGATTCCCTAGGCATCTATAAAGGAGTTCTGCTGTCTGAGCGTAAGTTTTTCCTACTTGGTTCCCTCCGAGTAGTAACTTAATCTTGCTGGGATCTCGTAGCCAAGCCTCTTGCGGAGGAGTAGGACAGAAGTAAGCAAGCGGATTCTGCGTAGCTCTATTCCTTAATCTCCTTAGATTCTTTGTAGTATCCCGGATGCTCATTAGAACTTAATCCCCATCGCTGCTGCTCCCTCTCTTATCGTTTTCTCTATCGGTTCCTTCCTCAGAAGGGAGATCTCTTTGCATACTAGAAAGAAGTATTCTGTTTTTGGGTTCGATAATCCTGCCCTCCACTTGCACAAGAGAGAAGGATGAGAGCCTATCCTGCCAGCTAACCAGCTTAGGCTCTTCTCGTGCTTCATGAGTTCCAATTGTACCCATAATCCGAAGTTCATCCTCTACCCCATGACAATCGCAAGGAATGCACCCGCAAACCTCGCATTTTTTCTCTACTTTCGAGTATCGAGTACTTTTAAGCATTGATCTATCTCTATTTCCATATTCTTACACTCGCTAAGAATCGAGATGGTGTTATTCAGATTAGCGATCTCTTCACACTCCGATTGAGAAGCCCCATCTCCTTCTCTTGTCTGCAGTCTACAGAACATCTCTCTACAGAGTCCCTCTCCATTCTTAAAGATGAAGTCCGCAGAGCAGGGAACCTCGATAAGATCTGGAGCGGTTAAACTCTTACGGATATCGAGTTCCTCTTTATGGATTGAGTTCTGCAGCGTTGCTAGACTGTTGATAACTTCCGCTTGATCTGTGGATAACTTCTCCCAGTTCTTAGAGCGGTTCTCGAGAGCGAGTACTGCTCCAGTAGTTAGAAGAGAGCCTCCCATCGCAGAGATGAGAATAATCTGTAGTACTGTCATTTTTTTACCTGTGGAATATGGATAACATCTTGCATAGAGTGTATCGTACCCTCGAGCCTCTGTCTAAGGATTGGAGGGAGAGATACAATAGCAGAAGTGATCTCGCTTAAGAGTTGCTCATCCGTTAATCCTTCGAGTTCATCTCCCATACCTTCCTCCGCTTCGATCTGTCTTATCTGCTGTACTACTTGAAGGAGTTGTCTCTGGAGTGCTGCGTACGCTTGCCAAGATTGCGAGGATTCTGCTTTAGCCATACTGGAGCGTAGTTCCTTCGCTTGGATCTTCATGAGTTCGAGCATACTTGATGGAAGAGGAGCCTCTTTTATCTGCTTATCTTCTTTAAGTACACCATCTTTAGAGTATCCATGCCTTCTCTCGAGTAACCATGCTGCTGCCTTCCAATCTTTCTTCGAGGCCTGGGCTATCGTTCCGAGATGTACTACTGCTCCCTCCGCTTCTGCCTTTTTTATATTGTCGTAAAAAGTACGATACACTCCGCTCTCGAATCCTTCTCCCTTTTTAATCCACTCGTAGAGAGTACTCCTGGATATCCCTGCATATTGAGCAGCGATCTCATAAGTAGTACCAGCCCGGAGAGCCTCGATTATCCGCTCTCGTACTGGTTCTGTAAATTTGCTCTTCCTTCCCTTCGGTTTAGGCATCGTATTATCCTCTTTTTTCTGTAAAAATTTACCTATATCAAAAAAATCTCGTGGTGAGTGCAGTGCGGGGGGGGTACCCTAGGTACACATGCCTATAGCCTAGCCCTCTGCGGAGCCCTCTGGCATGTAGGAGGGCTGCCACCATAGAACCCTAGCGATAGTATCCCAAGAGCGGTAGAGACTCTCTAACCATTCATTAGTATAGAAGAACTCGTTATCCTTTGGCTGCATTAAATGAAGAGAGTTAAGGGAGCCCTTCGATATTGAGGATACAAGTTCATGTATCTGTTTCTCTGAGAATCCATCTTCTAATAATCGATTGAGATTAACCATTATAAAGAGAGGATCCATCTTCTCTAGTTCCTGCTCTATGTAATCTACAGCCTCTGGCATATCGAGAGGGGCTGCTAATAATTTTATTTCCATATCTTGTACCTCTACTTATGGATAAGTATTGTTATTTTGTCTAGAAGGAGAACCGCTTCCCCTTCTTCTTAAGTGATTCCTTCGCTTTCTCGAAGAGTTGCTTATCTGCAGTCTCTACCGTTCTTCCCTTCGATAGAAAAGAATATACACGAGCTCTAGCCCATTGCTCTTGGGTTGCTCCTGGTCTATGACCTACTGCCCAGGCTGCTAGACCTTTATCGAATACCTCTTGGATAATCCCTCTTGGAATATCTGTAACGGAGGCTACTGCTTTAATAAATCTCTCTCGAGGCTTCCCTTCCTTCTTAACTGCTTCCTCTTGGATAACAGATCGGAGCCCGCTCTTCTTAATACGCTGGGTATATTTGCTGGGCTTAGTCTCTGCTCGAGCATCTCCCGGAAGAGGCTTAAAGGATTCTTTCCCCTTTATTCTCTTTCGGATCTCTGCTTTCCTTCTGGCCTGGGTACTCTCTCCGAGTCCTCGAGTATATTTCTTTGGAACCTTAGCAGCCATCTCTATCTCCTTCGAGTAGTTCTGCGCTTAGGTTTATTGGGTGCTTTCTTCTTCTTCGGTTTATTGTACATCTTATCTCCGATATCTATCTCTTCTGCGTTCTTCTCTTCTCTTTCGCTTCTTAGGCTTGGAGTATGGAGTAGATCCTCTTAGTTCTCCATCCTTATACATTCTCATCGCTATCGCTGCAGCCTGCTCCCATCGATAGCCCTCTCTTAATAAGCGAGTAATCTTGTAACTGATTAGCAGATTATCTTCTCTAGATCTCCTCATAATCTTCGCTATCCTCTTCTCCATCGTGTCCTCTTACATGGTTTATAGTAGAGAGTATCGCTCCCATTAATCCTAGAGCGGGGAAGCCTTCGTTACGGAAGTCTAGATCTACTCCGTTCATATCCCATTTGGCATATATGTAGATCTCTCCATTAACTGTTATAATGCTAGTATCTCCAATACTATCGCAGCAGATAGCCTCGTGCATCTCTTCGATCTGTGCTTCTAGGAACGCTTGAGCGGTAGAGATCTGGAAGTTCTCTTCGATCTCAATACCGGGAAAGAGTTCCGAGAGGGAGATGCCTTCGAGTTCTGGAATCTGTTTCTTTTTCTTCATTTTCATAATATTACCTTAGCATATATAGGAGGCTTCATGCCTACAATTAAAGTCCCACGAGAGATACAAGTAATAGCCCAGCGTGCAATAAACTATAACCTCGAGCAGCCCATTAGTAAACGTGCAGCGTATAAAGATGAGGGAGGGAAGAGAGTTCCCGGTACTGGAATGAGAACCGCTAGAAGATTAGCACGAGGAGAAGTAGACTTAAAGCAGTTAGAGTTAATGGATGCTTGGTTCGCTAGACATGGAGAAGCGGAAGCAGAATCGAAAGCAAGGCAAGATAAAACGAGTAAGGCTGCTGTGGCCTGGGCTCTCTGGGGAGGTACTCCTGCTCGATCTTGGGTTAAGCGTGCAATCAGAAGCCTTCGATCTAATGAATAACACTAGATAACACTAGATATACACTAGATAACACTAGGTAAAATCTACGATACTATCGCTGCTACGGGCTCGAAGTGCTAATATATAGGGCTTCGAGCCTTGCTGCGTGTATATATAATATAAATAAGTATATCAATTTATATTCTCTATATAAACTGAGTACTAATATAGGGCTATTTTTGGTACTTCGTTCTCTATCTATCGGAGTTATCGCAGAATAAACCTAGTGTTATTTACTGTATTTTTTGTGTTATTTACTGTATTTTTTACTAGATACGGAGGCATCTGGTTTATTTTTCTTACTGGATATCAAGTATTACTATAGTTCTGCATAGGATTCTAAACGCAAAAAGAGCCCGGAGAGAACTCCGGACTCAAGATATCATGCCAAGAACAAAAACATTCAATCCAACCAACAGAAGCAATATATACTATCTGAGGATGGATTACAAGTACTATCCGTTATATTCTCCAGCCTGTAAGATTCCACTCTCCCAGAGTTGCTTCCCTATCCATTCTGAGCATTGAGGAACAATAGCATTCCCTAGGGCTGCAATTCTGTCCACCCTATTGGGAATCCCATCATCTCTTCTACAAATTGAGGACTCAATCGGAAATTCGTTCCAGTAATTTCTCTCTTCTTTATATACTCTCCCACTACTGTGTTTAAGCATCTCTGATACTTCCCTGTATGCCTGCTCGGTGTTAGTGGGTTCATCTTGTGATCGGTCTTGGTTGGAGTAGGAAGAGAGCCTCCGTTCATTGCTAATATAGTATCCAATCGTTCTCGGGTAAGCGATACAGAACCATCTCGCTCTTTTATGAGGGGCTCCGAAGTCACTCGCTCGTATAGTACACCATTCCGCATCGTACCCGATTTCGGATAGCGATCCAAGTACTGTTCCAAGCCCTCGAATAGTGATCGCTGCAACGTTCTCCATAATAACTGCTTTGGGCTGTAACTCATCGATAATACGATGCATCTCCCAGTAAAGACCAGATTTTTCTCCATGTAATCCATCTCCTTTTCCTGCGGTTGAAATATCTTGACAAGGGAATCCCCCGCATAGGATATCCACTTGCTCTACATTGTTCTTCGTTATGTTTCTTACATCTTCATAGATTCGAGCCTCGGGCCAGTGCTTAGCGAGTACCTTCTGACAGAAGTTATTCTGCTCTACTTGCCATTGAGTAAATGCTCCGGGGATCGCTCTCTCCAATCCGAGTTCGAATCCTCCAATACCTGCGAATAGGCTTCCGATACTGTATCTTCTTACTTTCTCTTCCATATCCTCTGCCCATCCAATATTACTTGTTTGTATCCGCTCTCCTTACAGATCTGTGCTATCCGCTTAGCGTTCCCCGTATGCTGCTGTGATACTGGAAGATCTAGATAGTTCATGATCTCAGTAGTATTATTTTTTCCTCCTGCGATCGCCTCTCTAACCTTGATAGCCCAAGGATCATCGATAATATAAGCCTCCTGCAGTTCTGAGAGCATCCGCTGGGATTCCCATTCTAGATACCAGATCTCTCCCTGTAAGTATTCCTCGAGGGCTTCTGCGAAGAGTTGCTCTCTCCATGCTCTTAAGTATTCGAGATCTACTTGCTGAGTAACCGTAATAGGCCATACTCTCCGCTCCGGTCCATCGCTTAAGAACTGATAGTTATTGGAGGTCCCAGCGAAAACTACTCTACGGAGATAACTCTTTGGAAACTGCTGATAAGATGGTCTAAACTTATCCTCTGCGGAGGAGATGAACGCTTTAAAGTTATCTGCTGTTCTTCCTTGCAAGGAGTGCAGCTCTGCTAGTTCCCATAACCAAGATTCTGTACTATGGATTAACTCTAGAGAATCCTTCTTGGAGATATCGAGCGGAGAATCCGAGAACCAATCCTCTCCAATGAGAGTTTTTAATCCTGTAGACTTACCCAAGCCTTTCTCTCCGCAGAGTACAAGGAAGGTATCCATCTTGCATCCGGGCTTCATAACTCTAGCAACGAGAGAGATAATCCACTTCTTAGACATCTCCTGTATAAGTTGCTCGGAGCCTGGGATAATCTGCGCTCGGAATACATTGCGGAATAGATTATGGATTCTCTGCTCTCCATCCCACTTAGGAAGATTAGTAACCCATGCCTTGATATTCTCTTGGATATTCTTATGGGCTACCCGGAGTACTGCTCTCTTGATATCTGCGCTAGGATATCTAATGTTATATGCTCTTTCGATATGGAGTCCAATATCCTCGAGATCCGGATCCCATAACTCTCTCTCCTTCCAGATTACTTTATTACTGTGATCGTTATAACAGAGGCTCGAATAGATAGGATCGTTCTCTAAGATGAGGGCTATATTATTTCTATTGGCATAAGGCTTGGGAGTTCTAGTAAGTTCTCCATCCTTGTTATACTTCGCTTCTGACTTCTGCAGCATATCCCATACATCGATATTAGCCTCTTCTGGAGCGAACTTATACTCCGCTTCCTGTCCTATCTGCTTAGCGATCTCTAACATCTTCTTCATTTGTTCTTGGTTCATTGTGCTTACTCCTGTAATCTTCGTACTGCGTAGGCATATTCTACTCCGCAGTTAGCAATCGCTGCTATAATCAATCGGTTAAGATCAAGGAGAGATCCTCCCTTTACTTGGTTGAGCACCTCGCATAATAGCACGAGATTCGAGATCCGAGGAGAGAATCTCTTAGATCCATTCATGCTGCTATAACTCACTCCCGATAACTTCGAGAGTTCTGCTCGTGTTATTGGCAACCCTTCGAGTTGCTCTGCTAACCATTTATTAAAATACATAGTACCTCCGTATTTTTGTGTTTATTGGTTATCGTTCTTATTGTGTTTTTCCTTAATACGTAGCCTTCTCTCCGCTAGTGCATTCTCCCCAGTAGATCTTATCCCTCTCAGAAGGAGCATATTATACTCCTCTCTTGTATCGCTTAAGACCTCACATATAGCGAGATATACATCTAACTTCGGATATCTCTTACCGCTCATATACGCTCGTAGTGTATTAACCTTAATCCCTACTCCCTTCGCTACTTCGTGCAAGGTCATCTCCTTATATTCTGCGTATCTGAAGATATGCAATCCGAAGGAGGTGCAGTTCATAGGAAGCGTAGGTATCTTCTTACTAGATCTCATACTAGATTCTCCAAGTATCCCCACCATCCGCATTTATTAGCCCGGTTACAGTGTGGATATCTCACTGCATGCAGAAGATCGGGATCGATTGAGAAGTAGACTTCTCTTTGGTTACAGGCTGGACAAAGTATATTCCGGGCTACGTTACCCTGGATAGATGCTCCGATCTGCTGAGCGAGTGCCATTCTATATTCTGGATTATGGAATAGAGCCTCTATTCCACTCTTCGAGCCTGCTCTCTTACTCTCCCATCTCTTATATCTTTTCTTCGGTTCCTCTTTCGGAATATGGGAATAATCCAAGCGTAGCAGGCCCTCTCCTTTATTGGCTTTCGTTCTC
>Ga0213865_10000429_pt1 | contig 28710 bp, 44 predicted proteins | sample PICome_6_FD_160100 | JGI IMG/M metagenome (GOLD analysis project Ga0213865, IMG submission 160100) | Coastal seawater microbial communities near Pivers Island, North Carolina, United States - PICO282 | ecosystem: Environmental > Aquatic > Marine > Coastal | place: USA: North Carolina...
AAGGGCAAATACAGATTTTGATACTAGACTTGCAACTAAGTCTACAACTGATTTAGCAGAAGGCACTAATTTATACTATACATCTGCTAGATTTGATTCAGCTTTTACATCTAAAGATACAGATGATTTAAGTGAAGGGTCAACTAATTTATATTACACAACTGCAAGATTTGATTCTGCATTTGGTAATAAAACAACTTCTGATTTAACAGAAGGCACTAATTTATACTATACAGATACAAGAGCAAATTCAGCTATAGATGCAAGAGTTACTAAAGCATTTGTTGATGCATTAGGAATACAAGCATCAAGCGTAGATGCTAATTCAGTTGCATTAGGAACTGATACTACAGGTAACTATGTTGCAACGATAACAGGAACAGCTAATAAGATTTCAGTGTCAGGAAGTGGTAGTGAGTCTGCTGATATAACACTATCGCTACCTGATGATGTTCAGATTGCATCTGATTTAACAGTAGCAGGTAATTTAACAGTTAATGGTACTCTTACATCTCTTGATACCACTAACTTAGATATAGAAGATAACTTATTCCAGCTTAATGCAGGATTAACAGGATCACCAGTAAACGATTCAGGTATGTTGATCAATAGAGGTACTGCTGATAATGGTATCTTTATGTGGGATGAATCAGTTGATAAATTCACATTAGGATTAACAACAGCAGATGGCAGTGCTACAGGTAATATTACTCTTAATTCACTTGGTACTTTAGTTGCTAATATAGAAGGTGATGTTACTGGAGCAGTTACAGGTACAGTTTCTAGCTTATCTAATCACGATACTGATGATTTAGCTGAAGGTTCTAACCTTTACTATACGCAAGCAAGATTTGATTCTGCTTTTACATCTAAGTCTACAAGTGATCTATCTGAAGGATCAAACCTTTATTATACAGATGCAAGATTTGATACAAGACTTGGAACAAAAGATACTGACGATCTATCTGAAGGATCAAGCAATCTTTACTATACAACAGCTAGATTTGATTCTGCTTTTGGTGGTAAATCTACATCAGATTTATCAGAAGGCTCTAACCTTTATTACACTGATGCAAGAGTACAAGCTGTTTCTATTAATAATGTTGTAGAAGATACAACTCCTCAGCTTGGTGGTGACTTAGCATCTAATGGTAATGACATCTTATTTGCTGATAACGACAAAGCTATCTTTGGAGCAGGTTCAGATTTACAGATTTATCATGATGGTAGTAATAGTTATATTAGCGACCAAGGCACAGGAAATTTAAGAATTCTTGGAGACGAGGTTCTTATAGCAAATGCGGCAAATAACGAATTCAAAGCTGTATTTAATTCTAATGGTGCAGCAACTCTTTACTATGATAGTGCAGCTAAAATATCCACAACCTTAACAGGCATAGACGTAACAGGTACAGTAACTGCTGATGGTTTGACTGTTGATGGGACAAGTTCTGCTTTAGTTGCAAGTATAGAAAATGATAGTACTGATGCAGGTTCAGGTGGTTTAAAAGTAAATACTGCAAGTACAAGTTCTTCCACAATTCCTTTTTATGTTCGTTCTAATAATTTAAACAGATTTAGAGTAAGTGGAAATGGAGACATCTCCTTCTACGAAGATACAGGTACAACAGCTAAGTTCTTTTGGGATGCAAGTGCTGAATCGCTTGGAATTGGGACGACTAGTCCTGCTGCAAATACTGTGCATATTGCTTCAAATACAAATACAACAGGTTTAAAATTACAAAATACTGCTACCTCAGGTAGAACTTATCAATTAATGGCACATGGCGGTGGGTCGTCTTTAGCAAGTAAATTATCTATTTATGATGAAACTGCTGGTACACATCGTTTAATCATAGACTCATCAGGCAACGTTGGAATTGGAGCTACCTCCGTTTCTAACCCTAATGGCTACGGCTCTGTTTTAAATATTGAAGGCTATGCTCCTGCTTTAGTTTTAAGCGAAGACACTGGGCGTGACTACACCATTGGTGTTAATGGAAATAATCTTAATATCTTTAACGAAACTACCAATGTGCTGACCATTGCCGACAGCGGCAATGTTGGAATTGGAACGACTAGTCCTTCAGCACCTTTAAATATTTCTGCTACTTATTCTTCTAATACAACTGAACAATTTAGAATACAAGATAATACAGGTGGTAAATTAGATTTCTTTGGATATGCAAATGGTGGAAAAGGCATACAAGCATACGCAGATGATGGCTCAACATTTTATAACTTAAATTTACAACCTTTAGGTGGCAACGTTGGAATTGGAACTGATTCACCAATCGCCAATTTACAAATTTTAAAAGCAAGTACAGATGCTACTTTTAGAATAGATAGAAGTGGTACAGGTGCTTCAGCTTTACTATTTACTTGTGCTAATGGTGAGACATCAATATCTTCAACAAAAGGCGGTCAAGATTTAATTTTAAAAACACAAAATATTGAAGCAGCCAGAATAGACTCAGCAGGCAACGTTGGAATTGGAACGACTAGTCCTGCTGCAAGTTTAGAAATAAATAAAGGTAGTGCAGGTGAATATTTACGAGCTGGTGGTTATTCATCAAACGCACGTTCATTGGTTTTTACAAGTTCAACATCAAGTGGTGGTAGTGCTAGTGCATTACATACTATAAAAGCTAATAGTACTGCTGGTGAAATTGCTTTTGCGAATGGTGATGGCACTATTATGTATCTTAAAGATGGCGGCAATGTTGGAATTGGAACGACTAGTCCAGTAGATAAATTACAAATTACTACATCAGGTTCTGGTAATCCTTATATAGGATTTGACCATACTGGTGATAATCCATATATGGAAATGCAAAGATGGTCAGGTACAGCATCTAATTATTTTGGAACTAGAATTAAAAGCTATCAAGGAGAATTAGCTTTTGAAACTACAGGTTCAAGTCCAGCAGCAGTCGGCTCACAAACTTTTAGTGAAGCCATGCGTATTACTAGCGTAGGGGCAATTGAAACTAGTACAACAGAAGCTAAGTGTTTACAACTAAACTCAACACACACCAATGGTCCCTATCTTAGTTTTCAAGAAAGTGGGTCTGCTAAATTTTATATTGGAAAAAGAAGTGCTGTATCAGGCAATTCAGGATTAGGGTATGATTTTTATGCTGCTGGTAACTATGGACTATCTTTTTATGCCAACGCAGGTAGAGCAATGGACATTGCTACTACAGGCAACTTGTTGGTAGGTAATACTTATGATGCTTTTAATGCTAGAGCAAATATATATGCATCAGGTAGTGGTACTAGCACAATTACACTTAATCTTTGGAATGGTGGTGGTTCAGGATGTATATATGAACGATATGTTAATTCTGGTGGTTCAGCTATTGGTTCAATTACCCAAAATGGAGCAAGTGCAGTATCTTTCAACACATCTTCAGACTACAGATTAAAAGAAAATGTAGATTATGACTTTAATGCTCTTGATAGAGTTGCACAATTAAAACCAGCTAGATTTAATTTTATAGCTGATGCAGATAGAACAGTTGATGGTTTCTTAGCACACGAAGTACAAGATATAGTCCCTGAAGCTATTACTGGTGAAAAAGATGGTGTTAGAGAAGAAGAATATGAAGTAACTCCAGCAGTATTAGATGATGATGGTAATGTTGTTACTGAAGCTGAAATGGGGACAAGAGAAGTACCTGAATATCAAGGCATTGACCAAAGCAAACTTGTACCTCTTTTAACTAAAGCTATACAAGAACAACAAGAACTTATAAATAATTTAACAGCTAGGATAGAACAGCTAGAAAATTAGTATATAATTTAATTTTAAATAACTTATAGGAGAGTTAAATGAGTAAAGAAGAAAATAAAATGGAAAACCAAGAACCAGTAGTAATCACATTTAATAACGTAGAGTACAGAGCTTCTGATTTAAACGAAGAGCAAATGGCACTTGCTGCCAAATTAAATGTTGCTGGTAAAAAACTAGCTAGACTTCAAGAGCATTATGATGATTATGTGATCACTAACGAATATAAAAACTTAGTGATTGAATCATTTGATAGAGCTATCAATGCTGAAGAAGAAGTTGAGGTAGTAGAGGAAGAATAATGCCAGCTAGAAAGACAGCCAACGATGTACATTCTGATCTAAGAGTTCATGAAAAAATGTGCGAAGAAAGGTGGAAAACTATTTATAAAAAAACCGATGATCTACAATCATCAATAAATGGTATGAGACTTTGGTTAGTGGGTGGTCTTACAACAATTATAGCTTCTTTAATTACTATTATTGTTAGAGGTTTACTTTAACAAAAAACTATATATGATAGACAAACTTATTAAGCCCGTAGGCGATATTTTAGATAAATTTGTTGCTGATAAAGATTTAAAAACTAAATTATCGCATGAGCTTGAAAAAGAAATTATTTCGTTAAACAAAGCACAATTAGAAGTTAATAAAGTTGAAGCACAACACAATAATATATTTGTTTCAGGCTGGCGCCCATTTATTGGTTGGTGTTGCGGTCTATCACTCGCTTATCATTTTATCTTAGAACCTGTTATACAATATATTCTTATTGTTAACGGTATTCAATATGATACACCTGAATTTGATTTTAGCCAGTTATCTACAATCGTTATGGCCATGCTCGGCATGTCAACACTTCGCACATACGAAAAAACAAAAAAGTAAAATGAAAGATCTTGTAAAAGAACGGTTAATACAATGGGAAGCATTAGTATTAAAGCCGTACGAATGCTCACAAGGTTACACAACAATTGGTGTTGGAAGAAATCTTGAAACAAACGGCATATCAAAAGATGAGGCTATGTATCTTTTAGATAATGATATAGATAGCGTAATAAAAAAATTAGATAAGCACTGGCCAGTATGGGCTACATTTCCAGAAGAAGCTAAGGCTATTATTATGGATTTAGTATTTAATATGGGAATAAACACATGGCTTTCATTTCGAAAAACCAGAGCTTATATGGAATTAGGAGAATGGGAAAAAGCGGGTAAAGAATTATTAAATTCTAAATATGCACAACAAGTTGGAAGACGTGCAATATTTAATTCAGAAGAGTTAAAAAAATGCCAACAAAAAGTTCAGACGAGCACCAGCGAAACTCTAGAGTAGGAGCATTTGCTGAATCACTAGTACAGACTTTCTTGCTGGAATACTGCGACTTCTGTTTTCCATGTCAAGATAAACACCCAGCAGATTTAGTATGCGAGCTTGGACCCGCTATGTATACTGTTCAAGTTAAAGCTAGGAGCAAAACGCCGGAAGGTAAATATGTTTTTGTTTCTGATAATTCAAGAAATCAAAGCGAGATATATAAAAACTATCATTGTGATATTTTAGCTTTTGTATTTATGCCTGAAAAAAGAATTTTATTTAAAGCTAATTCTAGCTCGCAAACATACTTTACTTTTGATCAAAAAATATTTAATGATAAATTAGAAATAGATTCGTTTCATGAAACATTAAAAACTTTATCTGAAGTTCCAGTCGTCCGACCGATTATAAATGAGGCTGATTAAAAATTATGGAGATATTGAGTAAGGAGTAGTATTATTTTATTATCAGCCTCTTAATTATTCTACTTTAAACGCTCTTAAGATTATACGAATAAATACATATAAAAAGGTATACAATTATATATATCCTCAGTATAATTTATTTATGTTAAATAAAATTAAGGAGTTAAATAACATGACGCATAAAAAAGAAATATATAAGAAAGCTACTAAATATAACCCAGCAGTCTATAAATACAGAGGATTTAAAATAGACTCACATTGGGATTGTGGTAGAAATCATTGGACTGGTTCTTGTATTAGCCCATTAATAAGATTTGGTGGCTGGGGTCACACTATAAAAGACGTGCAAGAAAAAATCGATAACTATCTTGATAACGAAGGGAGTAAATAATGAAATACACATTACAAGTTAAATATGATTATGGCTGGATAACAGCTTTAGTAACTAGAAGTTTAGATCTTATGGCTGTTAAAAAAGTACGGTTAGAACAAGACGGCCATAAAACCAGAGTAATAAGGGAGGCAGTGTAATGTCAATTAAAGAAGAACTTAAAAATCAAATTAAAATTCGTGAAGCTATGAATAAAAAATGGGGCGGCTCAGTTTTTACTGAAAAAGAAATTAAAGAAATAAAACAAAAGCTAAAAGAAATATTTGGTGAGGAGCGAATGAAATGATAGATATACAATTACTACTAGTATTAATCTTTATGGCATTTTGTTTATATGCAGCAGCTTTAATTATTAACGATAGGGACAATAAAAAATGAACGTAACATTTAATTTATTAGGAGGCGGGCAATTACATATTCCAGCTAGGTCAATCAGCGGCTTTTATAAAGATCAATATACAAGCGAGGTTATAGTTGAAGTTGGAGACCAAGAATATAAAGTAAGGGATTCATTAGATGAAATTAAATATATTTTAGGCATAGCAAGATGAACAAATTAAACTTGAGCCAAAGAAAACTAAACAAGCAAGAGGTAGAATTTTTAATATGGTTTTTATCTATAAGTCACGAAAATCCAATTGAAAATCCTATTGAAAATACTGTATTCAGTTATGATGATGTGCCTCACTCGGCCGTGCAATTTAAGAACTTATTTACAAAACTAAAAGCAATACAAAAATCTTATATATCATGATACCTATAGAAGACATAGCAAAAATTACAGAATGGTCTAATAGAATTAAATTACTTGAAATTAATAACTGGGGCGATCATAAATACACAAAAATTATTTATAACGACGGAACTATAAAAGTTACTGATCGATATATTGGAAAAGATCATGAAACACATATTTATCCTTCAGATCTTTCATTACAAGAATTAGCGGATTTATATTATAGGAGAAATACATGGTAGGTAAAAAAACACGATACGATCAAGCTAGCTGTTCAACGCTGCCTTATATAAAAGGTATAAGTCAATATCAATCAAGAAACCAATGGCTTGATGTTGCTATTAAAGCCAGTGAAGGGGAACTGCCAAAACAAACTCCCCAGCTCATGCTTCAACGTATGGGCGATTTATTAGAACCAGTTTTATGTGAAGAGGCTAAAAATATACTTGGTCTTGAAAGTGTAAAAGTAGACTACGAAGAGCCTGTCCATCATCCGATACTCCCTCTATCAGGCTCTTTGGACGCTACTGGTATAGCAAAAGGATTAACATTTAAAAATGGAGAACATGATCATATTATTATTCCAGAACAAGAAACAATAGTATTAGATGGGCCAGGTGTTATTGAATGTAAGGCTACACGTAATGCACCTACAAATGAGCTAGAAGAATGGCGAGGCGTATTGCAAGCTAAAGGTTTAATGGAATGTACCGGCTATGGCTGGGCAGCCGTTATTGTGCTTTGGCAATCTACAGATTTCAGAATTTATTTATATTCAAGAAAACCAGAATTTAGTGGAGTATTATCAGCTCTTGTATTAGACTTTGATTATAGAGTTAAAAATAAAGAATATTATCCACCATCTTCAACTGATGATGCTAATGTTGTATACAAAAATGTTAATAAAGATATAATAACTTTAGGTCGTAGTGCTGATATGTATTGCGAAGAAATACTTCAAAAGAAGCAGCATATAAAAGAATTAACAGAAGATATTAATGATCTTGAATTAAAACTTAAAAAACAAATTCAAGATGCTGATGGAGGTCAAACAAATCAACATACAATAATGTGGCCGATGATAAACTATAAAGCACAACCAGAAAAAGTAACTCCAGCTAAAGAAGCAAGGAGTGTAAGATCAAAAACATTAAGGATAAAACAACATGGATGAGAATCAAATGAAAGCAGTTTGGGTTAAACCTGAAACGCATAAACTATTAAAAGATTATTGTGATAAACACGGTAAAAAAATGATATTTGTTGTTGAGCAATTAATTAACAATAAATTAAAAGATAATGACTAAATGGCATGGCGGTAAAGGAAGTAAACGTAGGCCAGAAGATAAAAAAAAAATAGATAATAATTGGGACAAAATATTTAATGCCGGAAAAAATAAAAAAGTCAGTAAAAACAAGAAATAAAAATACTGGTAAATACGAAGTAGAGCATTACTATTTAAAAAACAGATCTGTTAAAGAACTTGAAACATTAATTAATAATCATAGTACAAAACCAAAAATTAAACTTAAAGCATGCAGAGAGTTAGTAAGGAGAAACAAAATTGGTAAATAGCCGAACAAAAGGTGCTGCATTTGAAAGAAAAATAGTTAGTTTATTAAAAGCATTATCTGATGAGCATAATGCTGATATACACATTACAAGAAACTTTGAACAACTATATAAAAAAGGTGAATGTGATATTAACTTTTTAAATTATGCTATCGAATGTAAATGCTATGCTGAAGGTAAAGGTTACAAATCTGGTTGGTGGGAACAAGTATGTACAGCAGCAGGTGATTCAAGAATTCCGGTTTTAGTTTATAAATATAATAGAAGTCCTATTGAAGTGGCTATGCCATTTTGGGCTATTATAAAAGATGAGCCAAAAGATAACGATAAAATATTTACGTGCAAATGGGAAGATTTTGTAGATATAATAAAAAAAAATACAATTTTCCAGGCTTATGTCAATAGAGACAAATAAAGAATTACGTTTTGCTGAGTTCTGTGTTTTAGAATATTTAGATTATTTAGAAACAGATCAAAAGCTTAAACTAAGTTTTGATGAGTATGTATCTGAGTTTAGATACATGCTAATTGAAAAATGGCGCAATGAAGCGCAACCTATAATACATTAAGGAGTAATTATGGATATTTTGGGTATTAATTCGGGCGGTGATAATGTTTACATTAAACACAGTCCAGATAAAGGTTGGATGATTGGAGATGAATCATTAAATAACGTGGTTCATATTCTAATTGATCCTGCAACTATACAAACCGGTTGGGGTATATACGAAGGAGCCTACAGTTGGGAATGGGATGATAAACCAGGACTTTCCAAAGGTCAACCTACACCTGATCATAAACGTGCATTTAGTGTTTGGATTTATACACCTGAACAAGGCAGCAAACTTTGGAGAAGATTTAGCTGGGGCGAAAGTCAAGGCTTTAACAAAATGTGCGCTTTGTTTTGGAATGATATAAAAGCTAATCCTGGCAAAGTAGTGCATGTTAAATATACTGGTGCTAAAGTTGAAAAGTTCAAAGTAGGGCAAGCAGCTATACCTGAATTTGAATTTGTTAAATGGGCAGATAGACCAGCTGAGTTTGTAGTTAATGATATAGATGCACCATTAGAACAAGCTGCTGCACAAGTTAATAATGATTTTAACTTTGCAATGGAAAATCAAACTCCAGAGTCTGGTGATCCTAGATTTGATCCTGCAGCTAAACCTTTAACTGAAGACGAACTGCCGTTTTAATCATGCGAGAAGTCAACTTTGTACAGTTGGCTCCTCAAGTTGGCCTTCATTTATTAGGAAAGCCTACTAAGCAATCAAGTACAGAAATGAGATGGGGTACCAACGGAAGCTGGTGCCTTAATCTCGAAACTGGATTGTTTTTTAGTTTCGAATTAGATGAAGGAGGAGGAGTTATATGGTTAATCGATCACTTTAATCAGAATCGAAATGATATATTAAATATGTATAGTCCAGAAATTCAACAAGAACAATTTCCTGAAACTAAAACATATAAACAATATAATCAAGAACAAATGCGCGCTTTAGCACAAGAAGCGGTTGTATTATTAAAATATACTGATTCATTTGTTGTTATGCGATTTCCAGACAATCATGCAATTAAACAAAAGTATGCACCATTTTGTAAACAAAATAATACTTGGCTTTTGAAACGGCCTGAAGGTTTAATGCCCATTTATTATAAAAAAGGTGAAGGACCAATAATAATAAGCGAAGGCGAGAAAGCTACGTTAGGCGCAAACCGCATTTATGATGGACCTACGGCTACTTGGCATGGAGGTGTTAACAGTTGGAAGAAAGCTAACTGGGAACCAATATTTGGTAAAGAAGTAATTATATGGCCTGATAATGATGAAGCAGGTTTTAAATGTGCTAATGAATTATCGGAATATTTAGCTGAAAATAAATGTACAGTGCAAATAGCTAAGATACCTGAAGCATTTAACGATAAAGATGATTTATATGATGCATATCATAATAATATTTTTGATAAAGAATTATTTAAAGATTATATAAATACTGAAGTTTCTAAGCCTAAAAAGCCGTCATTAGTATTACGAAAGATTTCTGATCTTATAACTAATATTCCTGAACCTGAATGGGTAATAGAAGATATTATGGAAAAAGATTCAGTTATAGATATTTATGGAGCACCCAAAAGCGGTAAATCATTTGTAGCTATCGATATGGCTTTATGTTCATCACTTGGTATACCTTGGCAATCACATAAGACTGAACAAACACCTATTATTTATTTAGCAGGTGAAGGTCAACGAGGTATAGCAAGACGTGTACAAGCTTGGGAACATTATCATGGTCATGACTTAACAAATGCACAAATGTTTGTATCAGATAGAGGTGTACGTTTTTTAGATGAAAAAGATCATCAGAATTTAATAGATCATATAAAACAAGTAGCTGATGAATTTGGTGATATAGGCTGTTTATATGTTGATACCTTGGCTCGTAATTTTGGTGCTGGAAATGAAAACAGTACTGAAGATATGAACAAATTTATTGAACGTGTGGACATGTTAAAGTCTGAGTTCAGCTGTTGTATTGCTTTGATACATCATACAGGGCATGGTAGTATGGGTAGAGCACGTGGCTCCTCTGTGCTTCCTGCGGCTGTTGATGCTGAATTTGCAGTTAAACGACCTAAAGACGAAGGTGAAGAAATGAAAGTAGAGTTTACACAAACATTAATTAAAGATGGTAAACCTATGAATCCTAAGTACTTTAAGTTCAGGGAAATAGATTTAATTAATTATCCAGGCATGACTTCAGGTGTATTAGTTAAAACTGAATACGATGAATTTAAAGAAGAAGACTCTAAAATCGATGAAACAATATTAGTAATAGCTGAAATACAGGCTGAAAAGGCTGCGGCTGAAAATGTTGATCCTATAAATGTATGGGTAACACAAAAAGAAATTATTAATAAATCAGAAGATTTAAAGGAAAGTACAGTTAAACAACGAGTAAAAAGGTTAAAAGATGATAACAAAATATATTATGAACAAGGTAAAGGCTATCAAGCTAAAAAGTATGATGCTATTGATTAGTTACATAATTAGTTACATTAGTTACATATTAGTTACATTTCTTAGCCAACTTTATGAAAAAAAGAGTTACATTTTGAGTTACATACATATACCTTTAGGTATATGTAACTCATGTAACTATTTTAAAAGTCCATTCACATTAAAATGTAACCATTGATGTAACTATGAATTATAAAGAAAGAAAGATTAAAGAGTTAGAAGCATTACAAAAAAATAAAGTTTTTGATGAATCTATACGCAAATTAAACGATATAAAAGAAAAGATTAGGCTCGAGTGGGGTAAAGATCGTATCTTAACGTTAATAAGCCCTGAATTATTATTACGTTTTAAAAGAGCAGAAAATAAATACAGCATGGACTATCATTCAACATTTAATAAAGTTAAGTTAAATGAAATGATGATTAGAGCATATGAAGCATTAATATTAGACGCTATTAACAGAGGTTATAGTACATTATCACCAGAGTTTATATATGCTAAACACCCAGATACAAACGATAATATAATTATTTGTGTAAATGAAGACGATGTACCAATAGCATTTGAAAAGTATAAATCAAAAGAAGATGTTATAATTTTTCATATTAATGAAATACTTATATCAATGACTAAAGATTTTATTGATATAAAAAAGAAAACACATAAACTTGGAGGCAGAATAAAAAGTTATGTTAATGTCAGTTAAAAGCAATATAAAACCATTTGTTAAACAACTTAAAAAGTTTCAGAATGTTGATATACCAAATATAACAAGAATAGCTTTAAATGAAACAGCTACAAGAGTTAAAGAATTAGAACAGGTGCAAATGCGTAAATCATTTGATAGACCTAAACCACAGACGGTTAATAGCATATATGTACAATTTGCTAAAAAGAATTATCCAATAGCCCGCATTACATTTAGAGACTGGGCTCAAGAATTTATACATAGAAATATAGTAGGTGGTATTCGTAGAGTAAAGAATACCGCTGTTCCTACTGTTAATGCTAGGTTAAATCAATTCGGTAACATACCAGGCAGAAGATCAGGAGTTGTAAAAGCAAATCAGTTTAGAGCAACAATTGATGGTATCTACGGTGTATGGCAACGCACAAAAAACGGCGTAAAAATAATTCATAGGTTTGAAACTAATCCTCGTTACAATCCTATATTTCCATTTTATCGAGTAGCTAATAAAGCTGTTAAATATGTTATGCCACTTAAGTTCGAAAAAGTAGCTAAGTATTACATCAAAAAAGCAGGTTATAAGATTAAATGAAGTTTAGCGATTTATTAAGTATGGGTATATCATATGAAGAAAAAGTATTACATGTATTAAAAAATAAATATCCATTAGCTAAACGAATTGAAGGGCAATTTTTAGATTATGACATATGGATTCCTGAACTACATAAAAGTGTAGAAGTTAAATACGATAAGCGATCGGAAACAACAGGTAATATTATTATTGAATATGAAAAGAATAATAAACCTGGAGACATACTAACAACTAAAGCAAGTTATTGGTGTATACATACATCAACAGGCTTTCTATGGATTAAGCCAATGAAAATAATAGAATGCATTCTTAGAGAAGAATGTAATAAGATAAAGGTAGGGTCAGGCAAATGTTACCTGATACCCATATACGTGCTTAAAAGCTATTCTATGGAGCATCTGATATGATATATTCCAAAACAACAGTTACTTTACAGGATATAACCGGCGTGGTTATTCGCTCACGCCATTCCGTTAGACAGACCTTCGGCACATTGAGTTTAATTTTATAAATATGGCTACCAGGAAAGAAGTTGCTGAACATTTATTTATGTCGGTCCAAAATGTAGGTAAATTGGTTGAAAAAGGCGTATTTAAGCCAAAACCAGGCCCAAATCCGCTAGATTTAGACCATTGTAGGCAATCTTATATAGAAGAACTACAACAAAAGGCCAGATATACGTTAAAAGATGGCACCGGGGACATAACAGAAGAAAAAACTAAGCTAACAGCGGCCCAAGCTAAGAAAGCACAGTTAGATGTGGCAGTAATTGAAGGAAAATTAATACCAACAGATCAAGTTGAATCAACTTGGATTAATTATGCTGCTAATTGTAGAGGTAAGCTATTAACAATACCTAATAAAGTTAGTCATTTAGTTTTAGCAAGCAATGATTTTAATGAAGTTGAAAAAATACTTAAAGATGTAATACATGAGGCATTAGAGGAATTAGCAAATGACCCAATACCAAGAGAATATAGAGAAAATACTCTTATCGACAAAGAAGACCTGGACACCACCGCCTAATTTAACTGTTTCTGAATGGGCTGATAATTATCGTACATTATCACCTGAATCATCAGCAGAAGCCGGCATGTGGAAAACATCGCGTGCTCCATATCAGAAAGGTATTATGGATGCTGTTAATGATCCGAAAATTCATACTATTGTTTTTATGAAAAGCGCACAAGTTGGCGCCACTGAAATATTAAATAATATAGTTGCTTATTATATCGACCAGGACCCCAGCCCATGCCTAGTATTACAGCCAACTTTACAAATGGCTCAAGCATGGAGTAAAGACAGGTTAGCTAATATGATTCGTGATTGTGATCGGTTACGAGCTAAAGTAAAAGACCCGAGAAGTAAAGATAGTTCGAATACAGTTTTATCAAAACAATTTCCTGGCGGCAATATCAATATTGTTGGATCGAATTCTGCTGCTGGCCTCGCTTCAAGACCTATTAGAATTTTGCTTTGTGATGAGATTGATCGTTATGATCCGAGTGCAGGAGCTGAAGGTGACCCGATTAATCTAGCAATTAAACGTACAACAACATTTTGGAACAGAAAAATATTTATTACTTCTACGCCAACTATAAAAGGTTTATCAAGAATTGAAGTTGCATTTGAAGAATCGGATCAACGTTATTATGAAGTGCCATGCCCAGAATGTAATGAGTACCAGGTATTAGAATGGGAACAAATTCATTGGGAATCAAAAAAACCAGAAACTGCAGAATATACTTGTAAGCATTGTGAAGTTGTAATACCTGAAACAAAAAAGATGTGGATGCTATCTAAAGGTAAATGGGTAGCTACAAAAAAAACAAAAAAAACTGCAGGCTTTCATATATCAGAGTTGTATTCACCCTGGCGATCATGGAAAGATATGGCTGTAGATTTTTATGCTGTTAAAAGTCAACCTGAAATGTTAAAGACTTGGGTAAATACTGCATTAGGAAAAACGTTTGATGATCCGGGTGAAAGTATTGAATACAGCTCATTAATGAATCAAAGAGAAGAATACGATTATACAAATATACCAAATAATGTTTTATTAATTACAGCAGGTATTGATGTGCAAGGCGATAGATTAGAAGCACAAGTAATTGGTTGGGGTCAAAACAATGAAGCATGGGTTTTAGATTATCGAGTATTCTTTGGTGATCCGTCAAGTAATTTAGTATGGAAAGATTTAGATAATTATTTAGGCATGACATTTAAACGCGAAGATGAAAAAATTTTAAAAATAGCTTGTGCTTGTGTTGATTCCGGTGGTCACCACACACAACAAGTTTATGCTTTTACTTCTAAAAGAGTACACCGAAAAGTATTTGCTATTAAAGGTCAATCACAAAGTAATAAACCAATTGCCGGCAGGCCGTCGTTTATTGGTAGATCACGGCATATTCTTTATCCTGTTGGAGCTGATACTGCGAAAGAAGCAATATATACACGATTAAAATCTGAAACTAAAACAATACACTTTCCAGCAACAGTAGATGAAGAATACTTTAGGCAGCTTACATCTGAAAAGCGTGTAATTAAATATGTTAAAGGCGCTAAAAAGTTTGAATGGGTAAAAAAAACAACAAGAAACGAAGCATTAGATACATTTGTTTATGGATTAGCTGCTTTATACATACTTCAGCCAAATTATAACAGATTAGAACAGCTGATCAACAAAAATCAATCTACACAAGCAGAACATACAAAAAACGTTAAAAAAAGCTCATTTAGAGCTAATAATAGGCCAAATTGGGTAAATAATTGGAAATAATTATATAAAAAGGTATACTTTTATATATAACTTGGTATAATTATATTATAAACAAACAACATAATTTAAGGAGTTAATTATGAATCAAGAAGAAAGAAACAAATTATTAAATAGAATAGAAAACATATCAGAAGGTGTTCAACAAGTTATTAAAATGTTAGATAAAAATCTTGTAGAATCACTTAATTATGGCACTGATGTTGAAGTTGTTATATTAACAGATATACAAAAAACTTTAATCGTAGAACAAGGATTTAATAGAAAAGAAGCAAATATTGCAATTCAGTATTTAACAGGTAGATTAACAGCTGAAGACTTTCAACAAGTTGCATAATGATAGGTGACATAAAAAACTTAAACCGGTATTACAAAATATACCGGTTTATTGCTAATGCTTCAGATAATGAAAAATTACATTATCTTGAATTTCGAGCTAAGTTTATTCAAGAAGAATTAAATGAATTAATTACAGCAATTGAAAATGATGAAGCTGATGAAGTAGTAGATGCTTTTATAGATATTATTGTTATTGCATTGGGAACACTAGATGCATTTGATGTAAATATTAAAAAAGCGTGGAAGCGAGTACATCATGCAAACATGCAGAAAAAAATAGGTGTTAAAGATACTAGGCCTAATCCGTTAGGGTTGCCTGATCTTATTAAACCAGAAAATTGGCAAGCACCTCAACATTTTGATAATGTAGGTAAATTAAATTTTTTAGATAAGGAGTAACTATGCATTCAGTATTAAGCGAAGCGGCAGCTTTACAAAAACAAAAAGCTGAAGATTACAATTCAAATGATTCAGAAGCTAAACAAGAATACTTTCCGTACGGGCATCATTCGTATTTACAAATGATTTCAACAAAAGTTAAACGTTTAGAATCAATTGCATTTAATGAAAAAAATCCTAACTTTGAATCAGCTTACGATTCAGTATTAGATTTAATTAACTATGCAAGTTTTTATGGAGCTTATTTAAAAAAACATGGAAAATGAAAAACAATACTTTGCATTAGTTAATAAAATATTAACTGAAGGTGTAGCTAGAGATAAAGAACGTACCGGCACTGGTACTAAAAGTATATTCGGTGCACATTTAGAATTAAATGTAAAAGCTGGCTTTCCATTATTTACACATAGAAAAATATTTTATAAAGGTGTAATTGGCGAGCTAATATCATTCTTACGCGGTCATACTAATGTTAATGATTTTAAAACATTAGGTTGTAACTATTGGGACGAATGGGCAGAGCCCGATGGAAATCTAGGGCCGATATACGGTTATCAATGGCGTAACTATGCTGGTTTACAAATAGATCAGTTAAAAAATGTAATTGAAGAAGCTAAAGTAAATCCGGAGTCAAGAAGGTTATATGTTACAGCCTGGAATCCAATTGATGCTGATAAAATGGCTTTATTACCTTGTTTTCACGGTTTTCAATTATTAATTCATAATAATCATTTGAATTTAGTAGTCAATATGCGCTCGTCTGATGTAATGCTTGGATTACCCTCTGATATTTTATTCCATGCATTTTTAATGTTAGTTTTGTCTAATGAATTAGATATAACTCCTCATAAACTAATATTTAATTTAGGCGATGCGCATATCTATAACAATCATTTAAGATTTGCTCGTATGGTTCATGAATTACAAATATTTAATCCGCCGCAAGTTCGATTGCATTATGAAGCAGGCATAAATAATTTATATCCTAACGATTTTATAATTGCAAGTTATAAACACAATGCAGCACAACATTTAAAAATTAATGTCTAATTATTCTCATTCTTGGAATTTAAAATATTTAACACTAGCTAAAAAATTTGCAAGCTGGTCAAAAGACCCTTCAACACAAGTTGGAGCTGTAGCAATAGGTAATAAAGGCCAGGTATTATCACAAGGTTATAACGGTTTTCCCAGGAGCTTTAATGATTCACCTTTAATATATAAAGATTCTAAATTAAAAAGTAATTATATTATTCACGCTGAAATGAATTGTATTTATCATGCAACACTGAATGGTATATCTTTAGAAGGATCAACATTATTTGTATATGGGCTTGATGTATGTCATGAATGCGCTAAAGGTATTATTCAAGTAGGTATAAAAGAAATAGTTACTTATTCGCCAAATAAGCCTAAAGAAAAATGGATTAAAAGTTTTGAAATATCACAAAAATTATTTAAAGAAAGCGGAATAAATTATATAAAAATAGACCAAAATAAATTTTAGCTATAATATAACAAATCTATATAAATATCTGATATAATCGGGTAAAGATATATTTTAAATTTATGGCCAATAAATTCGATAGCACATACTATTATACAACAGAACCCAATGAATTACAGCTTGGTGATTTTTGGGCATGGAAAAAAACTGATCTTTCAGATGATTACCCTACTGCATCATATAGCTTATCATACGAATTTAATTTAGTTGATGGTTCAACAGCAGCTAATTTTACATTAACAGCTACAGAATCTAATGATGAATATATTATTGAAGCAAGTAATACAACATCATATACTGCTGGAGAATATAATTGGATTTCTTATATTACACGATCAAGTGATTCAGCACGAATTAAATTATCTGAAGGTTTTACAGAAATACAACAAAACTACGCTACTACAACAAGCTCAGTTAGAAGCCATGCAAAAAAAGTTTTAGATGCTATAGAAGCAGTTATTGAAAATCGTGCAACTATGGACCAGTCATCAATGAGTATTGCTGGTAGATCATTATCAAGATTAACAGTTGATGAATTAATGACATTTAGAGATAGATATAAAACAGAATACTTAAAAGAAGTTAAACAGGCTAGAATTAAAAATAAAAAAGATTCAGGTAATTCTATCAAAGTGAGGTTTTAAATATGGCCTGGTATGATCGATTTGTAAATAATAATAAAAAAAATAAAAAAGTTTCTAAAGTAAGAAGATATGCCGGTGCAAATACAGGTAGATTATTTTCTGATTTTACTGCATCAAGTACATCAGCCGACGCTGAAATTAAAGATCAATTAAGAATATTAAGAGAAAGAAGCCGTGATCTAGCAAGAAATGATTCTTATGTAACCAGATATTTAAACTTAATGGTTAGTAATATTATTGGCGCTAATGGTATTAGACTAAGCGTTAAAGCGCGTGATTCAAAAGGCGATTTAGATATTATCGGCAATCAAACTATTGAGCATGCATTTAAAAATTGGTCAAGAATGGGTAACTGTACATTAAATGGCCGTCAATCATTTTTAGATTGTCAAAAATTATTTGTTGAAGCATTAATGAGAGATGGCGAAGTTTTAGTTAGACATGCTACGCCAAGTGATTCAAAATATAAATACAAAATTCAATTTTTAGAAGCAGATCATTTAGATGAAACAAAAAATGATTTTAATCCTCAAACTAAAAACAGAATTAAAATGGGCGTTGAAGTTGATAAACATGATAAGCCAGTTGCATATTATTTATTTAAAAATCATCCATATGATAATACATATCAATCACCTAAAGAGCATATAAGAGTACCGGCTGAAGAAATTATACATGCATATATGCCTACTAGACCAGAACAAACTAGAGGCGTGCCTATGACTGCATCTGCTATGCCTCAAATAAAAATGTTAAACGGCTATATGGAGGCTGAGATTACAGCGGCTCGTGTATCAGCTGCAAAAATGGGATTCTTTACTTCGCCAGATGGTGATGGATATGTTGGTGAAGATTTTGAAGATACATATACTCCTATTATGGAAGCACAGGCAGGTTCATTTGAACAACTTCCTGCTGGAATGGATTTTAAAAGTTTTGATCCAGATCACCCAAGTACAGCATTTGGCCCATTTACAACACAAGTTTTAAGAGGAATTGCTTCAGGTTTAAATATTTCATATCATGCTTTAACTAATGATTTAAGTTCTGTTAACTATAGTTCATTAAGAGCTGGGGCATTAGAAGATAGAGAAATGTATAAGTTATATCAACGTTTTGTTGTTGATCATTTTATGAGGCCGGTATATGAAAAATGGTTAGAAATGTCTATTTCAAGTGGCGCTATAATTATGGACCCTGATGTTAATATCCCTTTGCCAATGTCTAAATATGAAAAGTTTGCAGCTGATTCAATATTTATTGGCAGATCATTCCAATGGGTAGACCCTCAAAAAGAAATGAATGCTTCAATTGCTGGTATGCAAGCAGGATTAGTAACATATCAAGATGTTCAATCTAATTATGGAAGAGACGTTGAAGAGTTATATGAACAACACGAAAGAGAACAAAAACTAGCTGAACAATATGGCATTAAAACAGCGTTCCAGCCATTTGGTATTAAACTGCCAATAGAGCCTGTAATTAAAGGAGGCAATGATGGCGATTCCGAATAAAGGTATGAAAGCCGAAGCTGAAAAAGGATTAGCTTGGCGTAAAGAATTTGGCAGAGGCGGGACACGTATTGGTGTTACTCGTGCAAATCAAATTAAAAACGGGGTCGATTTATCGGAGTCAACTATCAAAAGAATGTACAGTTATTTTTCTAGGCATGAGGTTGATAAGCAAGCTAAAGGGTTTAGACCAGGAGAGGAAGGCTTTCCAAGTAATGGCAGGATTGCGTGGGCATTATGGGGAGGTGATCCAGGTTACACATGGTCAAAAAAAATAGTTGAACAAATGAAAAAAGAAGATGAGCGTAAATTAGAAATGCGCCCATATCCTAATGAACATGCTGCTCGTATAGAAGACCCTGAGCAGTTTGATAGTTTTAGAAGAAAAAATAATGAATTTAAAACTGGTATACATGTAATACATGGTATTAAAGATAATGAAAGATTAGTACAAAGTATAAGATTTGATTCAGATATGTATACTCCTGAAGAAGCAAAAGCATGGTTAGAAAGAAATGAATTTGAATATATTAAATTTGAAGATGCTATAGAAGAAAGAGCAGTTTCTGAAAAAACTGAAGAAGCATTAAAAAATAAATTAACAGAACACCATGAAGAAGTAGGTGATGTTCAAAGTAAAAGAACAACGCTTGCTGTTTTAAAACAAGTTTATGAACGCGGGATTGGAGCATTTAATACAAATCCAGGCTCTGTTAGACCCCAAGTTAGTAATGCTAATCAATGGGCAATGGCTCGTGTTAATAGTTTCCTGTATGCTTTACGCAATGGAAAATATAGAAGTGGGAAGCATGATACTGATTTGCTTCCTAAATCACACCCTTTATCATCGAAAGAGGAAAAAGCTATGAAAGATAAAGAAGATAGACATATCCTCAACGTGAATGAAACTGATGATTCTGTAATCATTGAATTTTCAAAGCACCATGAGGATAAAGAAGAGGAAGAAAATGTTGACGCAGTTTCTTCTTATCATGAAGATGAAGAAGAGGAAAGAAAAGTTGTTGATTTACCATTAAGGTATAGAACAATTGATCTTTCTAAAAATTCATTTATTGATGAAGAAAAAAGATTAGTTCGTATTGGTGTTTCATCTGAAGAACCAGTTGAACGCTCTTTTGGCATGGAAGTTTTAAGCCATGCAGAAGGTGATGTAGATATGGAATTTGTATCATCTGGTAGAGCTCCGTTTTTATTAGACCATGACATGTCTAAACAAATTGGAGTGATAGAAGAATTTAAACTTGATGAGGCAGCAAAAAGGACTATTGCTGTTGTTAGATTTGGCAGATCAGCACTTGCTCAAGAAGTTTTTCAAGATGTAGTTGACGGAATTCGTATGAATATAAGTGTTGGCTATAAAGTAAATAACTTAGAAAGAGTGAAAGATAACGATCAAATGCTTTATAAAGCTCAATGGACTCCGCTTGAAGTATCAAGTGTTTCTGTGCCAGCAGATCAAAGCAGATTAGTCGGAGTTGGACGCTCTGCTAAAATTAATAAGGATATTATTATGACTGAAGAAAAAAAAGATATTAATCTTGACGAAGTCAGAACTAAAACTCTTGAAGATGCTAAAGCTGAATTTAAAAGAAACTCGAAAGAGATTATTGATTTAGCAGTTAAGCATGATAAAAGAGATTTAGCTGATAACGCAATTAAAGAAGGTCTTTCAGTTGAAGAGTTCAGAGGTGTATTATTAAATGAAATTTGTAATGATAAACCACTTGAAACTGCTGAAATTGGTATGACTCAAAATGAAGTGAGAGAATTCTCACTAGTTAGAGCAATTAATGCTTTAGCAAATCCAACTGATAGAAAAGCTCAAGAAGCTGCTGCTTTTGAATTTGAATGTTCAAATCAAGCTGCTAGAGAACAAGGAGCAACAGCTCAAGGAATTATGATTCCAGCTGATGTACTTGGAAACTGGAGCAAAAGAGATATTAATTCATCTGACGACTCAACTTTAATCCCTCAGGATTATAAAAGTGGGGATTTCATTGATGTCTTACGTAACTCATCTAGTGTTATGCAAGCGGGCGCGACTATGCTAAGAGGACTCTCTGGCTCGGTCGTAATTCCAAAGAAAACAGCTGCTTCATCAGCTGCTTGGATTGCAACTGAAGGTAATGCTGCTTCTGAAAGTGAATTTACATCAGGTAGTGTAACTATGTCTCCTAAAGTAATCGGCGCGTTTACAGATGCTACCAGATTACTTTTACAACAATCTTCATTAGATGTTGAGAACTTAATCAGAGACGACTTAACACAATCTATAGCTACTGCTATTGATTTAGGTGCTTTAGCTGGTTCTGGTTCAAGCGGCCAGCCAACTGGTATTGCTAATACTTCTGGTATTAACACAACTACATTTGCTGCTGCTAATCCAACATACGCTGAAATTATTGGTATGGAATCTGCAGTTGCTGCTGATAATGCATTAGTTGGAAACTTAGCTTATATATGTAAACCAGCTGATTATGGTACATTAAAAACAACTTCAAAAGATAGCGGAAGCGGTCAATTTGTAGTTGAGCCAGATGGAAGAATGAATGGCTATAATGTTATCAGATCAAATCAAGTAACTTCAGGTGATTTTTACTTTGGTAATTTCTCTGATTTACTTATTGGTATGTATGGCGGCCTTGATATAACAGTGGACCCATATGCGTTAAGCACATCAGGTGGAGTAAGAATTATTGCTTTACAAACTGTTGATGTAGCTGTACGTCATGCGGTATCTTTCTGTAAATCAAGCGACTAATAATCTATGATGAAATGGAATGGCGGAGGAAACTCCGCCAACTTTAATATGAAAAAATTTTTAATAACTAAAGATACAATAGCTAATGGCCAAAAAGTAAGTGCTGGCGATATTGTAGAATTAAAAGAAGATGTTGGTCATGAGCTTTGTGCTTATGGAAAAGCATCTGTACATATAGAAAAACCTAAAGCTGAAAAAGAAGATAGAAGTGTAGGTTTAAAAACTTCAAAAGTAAAAGCTCCAAAAACAAGAGCTAAAAAATAAGTATGGCTATTGAAAGTGCGGCTGATTTTACTTCATACCTTGATATTAATACAGGGCATGGAGTAACCGCAACTTTCTTTGAAGTTCAACAATCTTTATGGGATGACTTTCCATTAATAGATACTTTGTTTGATATTGATTCAGGGTTTTCAAAAAATATTAATGTAATTATTGATCAAGAATATTTTAATATTGAAGCTGGCACGGTTCCTGTTGCTGGTTATCAACCTCGAGCAATTATCAAAGCATCAGATGCCCCTTATATTTCACAACAAGATAGATTAATTATTAACGCAATAACTACAAATAATGGTAATGTTTTAAAACCTGAAACAGCATTTGTTGTTCGCTCAGTTGAACCTGATAATTTAGGTTTAATTGAATTAGTTTTAGAGGAAGAATAATGTCTCAGTATCGTATGGAAACAGAAGAAGACATGGCAAGCTACCTCGATCCAACATACGGGCATGGAGTTGGTGCTACATATATTAATAATGGTGTATCTTCGAGTATTAATATTATTTTAAATAATGAATATATAGAGCAAGAAGAAGGTATTGGCGTTGAAGCATTACAGCCTGTTGCATATTGTAGAAGTATTGATATACCTTCGGTTGCATATGGTCATTCATTAAATGTTGATGCTATAAAAGATACAGATGGTAATATAATAAAAGCAGCGACAAATTATACAATAGTTAATATAAGACCAGATAGAACTGGTTTTATTGCATTGGAGTTAGAAGAAGTATAATGGCAAACCATGTTCGACAACAAATAAGAGAAAAAATAGGTACTACATTAACTGGTTTAACAACAACAGGATCAAATGTATACCAATCACGAGTTTATCCTTTAGAAAATATAAATTTACCTGCATTAGTTATTTATACTAAGTCAGAAACATCTGAGCCTATAGTTATAGGAACTAATAGAGTTATGAGCAGAGAATTATCTGTAATCGTTGAAGGATATGTTAAAGCAACAAGCAACTTTGATGATACAATTGATACAATAAGTAAAGAAGTTGAAGCGGCAATAGCAGCTGATAGAACTTTAGATGGGTTATCTAAAGACTGCTATTTAGAATCAACTGAAATAGAATATACAGGCGAAGGTGAAAAACCACTAGGATATGTGAGTTTAACCTTTATAACGAATTACTATGTTCAGGAAACTAATCCTGATGTAGCAGTATAGGAGACAATTATGAAAATGATTAGTCCTGATGGAAAAGTTTCTATAAATGCTCATCCTTCAAAGATAGAGAGTTTATTGAATAAGGGTTGGAAAGAAGAAGCAGCCCCTGTAATTAAATCTTCTTCTAAGAAAAAGTCGAAAGACGAGGTAGAAAATGGCAACTCATAAAGGAAGTGAAGGGACCGTAAAAGTAGGTTCAAATGCTATTGCTGAAATAAGATCTTATAACATTGATGAAACTGCAGATGTGTTAGAGGATACATCTATGGGTGATACAGCCCGTACATATAAATCATCATTGACTTCTTTCTCAGGAAGTATAGATGTATTTTGGGATGAAACTGATACAAGTGGACAAGGCGCTTTAGATATAGGTTCTGAAGTTACTTTAAACTTTTATCCAGAAGGCGATGCATCGGGAGATACATATTATAGCGGCTCAGCAATTGTAACTGGCGTAACTAGAGGCGCATCATTTGATGGCTTAATAGAAGCTAGTATTTCAGTTCAAGGAACTGGTGCTTTAACTGAATCAACTGTATAAGATTATGAAAGTTATAGATAAGGCTAAAGCACATTTTGATTCTTTAGAAATTAAAGAAATTGAAATACCGGAATGGAGTGATGGAGATGAGGTTCTTAAAGTATATGCAAAGCCATTAACGCTTGCTGAAATGTCTAAATTGCAAAGATATGCAAAAGATGATGATGTAGCATTGATGGCTTATTGCTTAATATATAAAGCCTTAGATTCTGATGGTGAAAAAGTATTTGATCTATCAGATAAACATACACTAATGAATGGCGTAGATAAAGATGTACTTGCAAGAGTAGCAACTGAAATTATGTCTACTCCAAGTGTAGAACAACAAGCAAAAAAGTAATTGAGGATAAGGACTTATTTGCTAAATATTTTTTAGCTGAAATGTTACATTGTACACTTCAAGAGCTAGAAGAAAAAATGACCTTATCCGAGTTTACAGGATGGTTAGCATACTTAGAAGAAAAAAATAGGCAAATAAGAGATGGCAAAAAATAAAGTTAAGTTTGATGTAACAGCGCAAAATAAAACACAAGGTGCTTTTACACAAATAAATAGAGACTTAAATAAAACTAGCTCAGCTATGAAAAAAGTAGCTGCTGCGTTTGCTAGTGCATTTGCTATTCAAAAAATAGTTGCTTTTAGTAATGAGTCATTACAAATGGCGGATGCTATTGGTAAAACGGCTGATTCAATTGGAGTTGGCGTTGAATTCTTACAACGTTTTCAATTTGTAGCCCAACAAGCTGGATTAAGTACAGAAGAATTTAATAAGTCAATGCAAGTATTTGCAAAAATGACTGGTGAAGCTGCTACTGGTACCGGTGAAGCAAAAATGGCATTAGAAGCTTTAGGAGTATCATTAAAAAAATCTGACGGACAATTTAAGACTACTGAAGAGTTATTTATAGACTTTTTTAGAGCTACTGATGATATTGCCGAAGCAAATAAAAAAGCTGCTTATTTTGCTGATGTATTTGGTCGTGCTGGTGTAAAAAATACAGTTATGGCTAAAGAAGGCACAAAAGCTATGTTAGATTTAGCTGATGCGGCTACAGGTGTTTTTGATGAAGAAACTATAAGAAATGCTGAACGATTTAATGATGAGATGAATCGTTTAAACAGAAAAATTTTAACGCCGTTACGAGGTAAAATAATTGAAATTTTAGGTGCGTATATGGATGTTGCTGAAGGGTTAGGGTTAATTGAACCTGATCCAGTAGTTGAAACTATAGAAGAAATAAATCAAGCATTTTTAAATTCTCAATCTTTAATTCTTGCTTATATGCATACCCTTCAGCATAATACTGATCTTACAGTAGATCAACAAGACGAAATTAAAAAGAAACTATTAGAAGAAATAAAAATAAGAGATGAAGCACATAAAAAAATAATAAAATATAATGCAGAAAATGCTAATAGTACAAAAGAAAGTATTAGTGTTATTACAGCAGCTATAGATGGATATTTAACTGCATTAGGTAGTGTTGAAGAAAGATTAGGTAAAGCAGCAACAACTTCAATGAAAAAATTTGAAGATACGATTGTTAATGGTTTAAAAAATGGCAAATTAGAATTTAAAGATTTTGCTGATTATGTTATTGAACAATTATTACGAATAGCAATACAAGAAGCAATACTTGCTCCATTAAAAGATGTATTTGGAGGATTTTTTAAATCATTTAATTTTGGTGGTGACAAAGCTGAGCCAAGAGCATTAGGAGGCCCTGTAAAAGCAGGTGCACCTTATTTAGTTGGTGAAAAAGGACCTGAATTATTTATGCCTAATTCATCAGGTCAAATAATTACAAATGAAAATTTACAACAACAATCTGTGCAAGCCGCTCCAGTAGTCAACTTTAATATTTCAACAGTAGATGCTGCTGGATTTGATCAATTACTAGCATCAAGAAAAGGATTGATAACATCAATCATAAACAATGCCATGAATAATCAAGGCAAAATGGGAGTGGTATAATGTCAGGACAATTTCCAACATCTCCTAATTTTAGAAGTTTAAATTTTAAAGATAATAGACCTACTTTATTGAATCAGACTTTATCAGGTAAAAAACAAGTCAGACAAATAGGTAGTCAATATTTTTCTTTTACAGTGCAAATGCCACCTTTACAACAAGAAAAAGCTCAAGAAGTATTTGCATTTTTACAAAAACAAAAAGGTTCTTTTGAGGACTTTACTATAGTTGCACCACTAGATAATTTAGGTGCTGGCAAAGCAGAAACAGATATTCAAGTAGTTGGAGCACATACATCAGGAGATGCTTCTATTGCTTTAGATGGCTTCTCAGCTAGTCAGACAGGTGCTTTAAAAGCAGGAGATATAATTAAGTTTGCCAATCATAGTAAAGTCTATATGGTTCAATCAGATATTGATTCTGATGGTAGTGGAGCATTAACTGTTCTAATATCACCAAATCTAGTAGCATCTCTAGCAGATAATGAAGCTGTTACTGTAAATAAACCTAGTTTCACTGTTTATCTTGAAAATAATGAGATTATGTATTCAACAGATGCTAGTGGTTTTTATAGTATTTCATTTGATGTTAGAGAGGTTATAACCTAATGCCTAGAAGTTTATCATCTGATCTACAAACTCAAGTTTCATCAACAGCAACTAAGACAGCTTTTTTAGTTGAGCTTAATTTATCATCTACTATCAGATTAACTGATTGGTATTCTGATGTAACTTATGATTCTAATAGCTATGAAGCTGGTGGTTCTTTTTTAACAGTTGATTCAACAACTGAAACAGGTCAATTACAAGTTAATGAAATTAATTTAGGTTTTTCAAATATTACTGACCAAGTTAGGTCTTTGGTTCAAGATGGTTCTTTTACTGACAAAACTGTAGAAATATATTTAGCTTATTTTAATGAAGATGAAACCATAATAGGTGCAATAAATTTTTTTACAGGTCAAATAAGAAATGTAGCAATACAAGAAGATATAGATAATTCTACTTTAAATATGACTGTTGCTTCACATTGGGCAAATTGGAATTTAACTAAGGGCAGACATTTTTCTGATGAATCACAACAATCATTTAGTACAGGTGATAAGGGTATGGAATTTGCTACTCAAGTTAAAGAAGATGTTAGGTGGGGTGCATAAATGGCATTTTGGTCAGCAGTAGCTTCATTTTTTAAAAGTATTGGAACAGCTTGGAAGGCTGCATCTACATTACAAAAAATTAGTTATGTATTTACTGCTGTTACTGCTGTTGTAGGTGTTAAAGGATTTATGCAAGCTAGACAAATGCTTGCAAAAGGTCAGGATATCTTAGCTAATAAAACATCTGCTGGTGGAAAAATTCCTGTTATCTATGGAACTAGAAGAGTTGGTGCTCAGATTATCTATATGGATGTATCTGCAAATGATTCAAGAGATTTATATGTGGTCTATGCTTTATCAGTTGGTGAATGTGATGAAATTTTAGGAAGAACTATTGAACTAGATGGTAATCCTTTAACTGATTCTGCTAGATTTAGAGATGGTGGTTACATTGGCTCAGATAAAATATCTTCAGGAGCAGGCTCTTTAAATACAGTTTCACAAAATGGTACTGGTATTGATGCTGGTGCGGGTCAATTTGGTACAAGTCCTACATCTAAATATAGATATGTTATGAACTTGCATCATGGAGCTGCATCACAAACTGCTGATCCTATGCTTGTTGCATCTATGCCTAACTGGACTTCAGCACATAGATTAGATGGTATTTGTTATATAGCAGCTCATTATGGTTATGACAAAGAAGGTATTTGGTCAGGAGTTCCACAATTAACAGTTCAAGTAAGAGGTAAAAAAGTATTTGACCCAAGAGATAATACACAAACATTTGGAACTGTATCTACTTATAAATATTCTGATAATCCAGCTTTAACATTTCTTGACTATATTTCTAACAATGAATATGGAAAAGGTTTAACAGCATCACAATTAAATATGTCTACCTTTAGTTCTGCTGCTAATGTTTGTGATACTCAAGTTGATCAGCCTTACTTCAATGGAACAGCACAATCACTTACTTGGAGTGGTACTGCTGGTAATGATTTTATAACGATTGGTGGTGCTAGTGCTAATGATGAGTGGTGGCAAAATAAAATAGGTGAACTTATAGATATCTTTGATTCTAATGGTAATGGTGTTATAGATGGAGCAGAAATAAAAGATATACAAAGAAATCAAT
>Ga0213865_10000430_pt1 | contig 28695 bp, 24 predicted proteins | sample PICome_6_FD_160100 | JGI IMG/M metagenome (GOLD analysis project Ga0213865, IMG submission 160100) | Coastal seawater microbial communities near Pivers Island, North Carolina, United States - PICO282 | ecosystem: Environmental > Aquatic > Marine > Coastal | place: USA: North Carolina...
ATTCGCCATCCATTAGTGCAACAGATCATCGATGCTTACGCACAGGATAGCGCAAGCAATAGCGGATAAACCACGTCAGTATATGTCATTACGATTCAAAAAGTCTCGATACCGTCGGGAACTGCCCGCCCGCCGTGGAGCGCGCTCAGAAAAGCGCACAGATTTCTTCGAAACAAGCCGCTTGATTGAAGTCGGCCTCTTTTTACTATTCTCGGTCAGCGTCATTTTTATCTGTTTTTTTGCGCAAGAGCCGAAAGGGCCTCGCATTGTGGAGGGACAACCCGCTCCGACAAGGATTGTCGCCGACTTTGCATTTGAGTACACCAGCCAGCTGCGCACTGAGCGCGAAAAACAAGCACTGCGCTCGCAAATGCCTCCGATTTTCAAGCGTAGTTTCGCGCCCTTTGAGTCCTTTAGTTTATTGATTAATCGACTCAACAGCAGCATTGCAAAAACTCAAATAGACCGCGAAGCAGATGGAATTGAAGCACTGGAGTCAGCGCTTAAAGCAGAGGCTAATCGCTTAATTAAAGCGCAATCGATCGAAATTGATAATGAGCTTGTATCTGACTTTTTAATCAAAATTGCACCCAAACAACGTTCTATGCTACTTAGTTCGGCAGTTGAGATTTTGCGCAAAATTTATGTTGATGGTGTCTACGACTTACAGACTGCCAGTAGCCGTCCCGATCAATTAGCGGTCATCAAATTAAAGGATCAAAACGGGCAAAATAATCTACCTGATGCACGATCGATTGATGATGCTGAAGTTGTACTGCGCGTGCGGATTAATGCCCTCTCTGAAGATCGTGAAACCGCGCGAAGTTTGTACGAATTGTTCCGGGCAGGACTCAAGCCAAATTTGCGCTACAGCGAAACGGATACCATGCTGGCAGCTGAAACTGCAATGGCTCAAATTGAGCCCGTCGTCATTCAAGTCAATAAAGATGCCTCGATCGTGGAGCCAGGAGCCGTGATCACTCCAGAATTGATCGAATGCGTACAAGCTTACCGCAAAGTACAAAATCAGCTGCAAAACCCTTCTATATTTTCCAGTAAATTATTTATTGAACGCCTCATACTCAGTTCAGTCTTATTGGCGGCCATCTTCATTTATCTCAAACAAGGCTTACGAGAAACAGATAAGCGTAATCGCGCAATCGCGATTGCTGCGCTCAGTATCTTATTAAATTTAGTGATTATGCGCCTGGTCATCGAATTAGGTGCTATCAGCTTTGGTGGCAGTCGTCAGTGGCTCAGTATTTTGCCGTATGCAACACCGAGTGCACTCGCACCCATACTGATCGCAGTCTTGGTTGGCACTGGGCCAGCCATTTTGGCAGCACTGGTTATTTCTGTGCTCTTTGCACTGATGCAAGATAATGCCATCGACTTACTGCTGATCGCGTTCCTTTCGGGCGTCGTGGGCAGTTACTTTGCCGCTGGCACGCGCCAACGCGCCAACTTAGTGCGCGCGGGTTTCATGAGTGCTGTCGTGGCCGCCTTTGCGGCAGCCCTGATTGCAGGCATCAACAATTTTGGCTGGGCCCTGATTGGCCAACAGATTGTGCTGACATTAATCGTTGGGGGCTTAACGGGCATGCTTTCGGTCGGTCTACTCACTTTTTTTGAACAGGTATTCAAAGTCACCAGTGAAATTACCTTGCTGGAACTTACTGACTTTAATCATCCATTACTCAGGCGGATGCAAGTAGAAGCACCGGGTACCTACCACCATAGTTTAATGGTGGCCAACTTAGCAGAAAATGCCGCCGCCAAAATAGGCGCGAGTCCATTATTGTGCCGTGCTGCTTGCTTGTATCACGACATCGGAAAGTTAGTGAAGCCCGACTATTTTACCGAAAATCAAAGCAGCGGAGTCAACCCGCATGATGAGCAAACCCCCTCAATTAGTGCCTTGGTCATCAAAGCACACATCAAGGAGGGCATTGAACTCGCTCGCCATCACAATCTACCACGTATATTGATTGATGTGATTCGCCAACATCACGGAACCAGCCTCATCCAATACTTTTACTTCCTAGCGCAGAAAAAAGAAGCCGTGCAGGAGGCGTCATCGCCGTCTAAAAATTCAAAATCCAGCAACTCCAATAAAGATACGATCCAGGTCGACGAAAGTACCTACCGTTACGATGGTCCTAAGCCTGACTTTAAGGAAAGTGCGATCATCTTTTTTGCTGATAGCGTCGAGGCTGCCAGTCGATCACTCAAAAAAGTGAGCCAGCCCGCAGTCGAGGATTTGATCGAATCCATATTCCGCTCCAAAATTGAGGATGGTCAACTCGACAAATGCCCCCTAACGTTTCAGGAGTTAAAACAGATCCGATCCAGCTTCGCCCGTACCCTCCTCAATATGCTGCACGCTCGTATCGAGTACCCAAAATCCAGCGAAGCGAGCACTGCAACTGCAGAGAATCGCCAACAAGAAGTAGACACTCAACAAACCAGTGAACTCGACAATTCAACTCGAACTCAACAACCAATTTAATGGCCTGCAAGTCCCATTTGAGGCACTCTGCAAACAAGTTGAAACTCTGGAGAAATCTGAACTTTTCCCCATTCAAGCAGGTGAGTTATCGCTAGCTTTCGTTGATGATCAAACACTGGCAAGTATTCATGCCGAGTTCATGGATGATCCCAATCCGACTGACGTCATCACCTTTGCCGCGGAGCCTGCTATGGAGTCTGCTGGCGAAATTTTAATTTCTGTTGACCGCGCCATCGAGCAAGCGCGGCAACAGGGCGTCCCCTTCAGTCATGAGTTGAGCCTTTATTTTATTCATGGTTGGTTGCACCTGGCGGGTTATACAGACGATACACCTGAGGCAATTCTGGAAATGCGAGCTGCCGAAAAAACAGCCATGCGCTTACTCCAAGATCGGGGTCAATTGGATGACTTCACCATCACAGAATTTTGAGGCTGACATTTTGACGCTTTAAATTAAGCTATCGAGATGATTAAGAGCATCCACAGTACATTACCTGAAATTGCGGAAGCTGTGCGCGGTGGCGAAGGCACCGTACACGCCCACAAACTTATTGATTTGTTTCCCGGCAGTGCCATCAAAAGCGTGGGACTCGTTCGACTAGAACCTGGCGCCAGCGTAGGTGCACACTCACACCACGCAGAAGAAGATTTCTACTACTGTATTTCTGGGCAAGGCATCGTTGTCGACAACGGAACGGAGCAAGCTTTCACCCCGGGAACTCTACAAATCACCCGTAGTGGAGAAACACAAGCCATCAAGAATACCGGCGAGACCGAACTGGTCTTTCTGGGTGCCCTAATCGCAACATTGGATACAGCTTAGGGCTTCGATTGCACTTGAGTGACTTTAAACCCTCTTTTCTCTAGTTGTTGTAACAGCCCGTCCTCACCGACTAAATGAGCTGCGCCGACTAACACATACTCCACCGCTGGAGTGTTAAAATATTCGAGAATGGAGGACATCCATTTTTTGTTTCGATCGGCCAGCATACGCTGGTAGATCACCGGAGATGCTGTGCGCATTTCTTCATTAATGAGTGCATTTAACTCCATCCGACTTCCGCTGCGCCAATGAGTTAATATCTGATGAATCGCCTCAGCAGCCGACTCCATTTCGTCCAGAGAGTAGCTGACAAAAGCGTCTTCGTTGCCGTCTCCCAAGGAACATAGCAAGTCAATCTGCTCTTCAAGCGTCTCGAAAAAACGGACTGACTTCGCATCTCTGTGCGCGCGTTTTAAATAGTAGTGATCCACTCCCTCTTGAGTCACCCCCAATTTTTGATACTCTAGCAAGGCTAAGCTTATCATCGCAAATGAAGGCTTCAGCCTTTGTAAGACTGCTATTGGGAATTGATTGGAGGCGCAGTAATGAACCAATTGCTGATAAACCTCTGGCGACAAAACAGACTGCAGCGTTAAGCCATTGCTTAACTGAACACGCTCTAACAGTTTCATTTGAAAATCGGCCGCCTCCATACCCTCTAAAGTTGTTTCAAAGACCACTATTTCTGACTGCCGATACGCAAACTCAAAGGCAGCCGGTAACGGCCAATCCGAGGCCCGCAACATATGGCAAGTCCCGCCCAAGTAGATTCTCGAATCAGCAGAATCTACACGCCAAACAGAGCTATCTGCCGAACAATGGACACCAAAAAATACGGTCAAAAAAAAGTAGAAAAAGCGCATCATTGTACTGATTTATTTTAACTCTTAGAAAGCATTCAAATTCGCCTTTTCAATGAATGAAGTCAATAATTCACTTCGCAAGCTTTTGAATCGACCTAAGGTTCTACAAATTATTAAGTATACGTATGAGCTTCATGTTATGGAACCCCAGTCCACATCAACCAAGCAGACCAGCAATACCAGTCAGCGTTTTAAGCGGATTTCTCGGGGCGGGTAAAACTACGGTGCTCAACCATATTTTAGCTGAGCAAAAAAAGCAAAAAATTGCAGTGATCGTCAACGATCTGGGGGCGATCAACATCGATGCCGCATTAATCAAAAATGCCTTCAAAGCGAACGATGCGGCGATCGACCACATTCTGGAACTTCAAGACGGCTGTATTTGCTGCAGTATTCAATCCGACCTACTCGATGCGCTCTTACAATTAAGCCAAGAACTGCAACCGAATCATATTTTAATCGAGGCAACCGGAGTGGCCGAACCTAAAGAAATACTCAAAAGCTTGCAGGCACGGAATTTTTTTGGACGTCGGGCAACCGAATTTGTGGTGCCCGCTAATATGCTTACCGTCATGGACGCAGGAAGTCTCTACCTATACTTTAAGTCCCCAGAAAATATCGGGCATGAGCGCCGCACACGCCTGCTACAAAATGACAAACGACGGCCAATCCAAGAACTTCTAATTGAGCAAATTGAGTGCGCCGATATTTTACTGATCAATAAAACCGATACTGTTGATGCGAGTAGCTTGGCAGCTTGTGAACGTTATCTAAATAGCCTCAATCCTTCAGCCGAAATATGGAAATGCAGCCACGGTACAATCGATGTCCCCTTACTAATGACTCAGGCACGCTACTCTGCAGATCAAACCCTGAGTGGTGCTCAATGGCAAAAAAGTATCCAAAACAACCAAGCCGGCCGCATTCAATCATTAAAGTTTCTTGCGCCCACTCCCTCCAATAACACAAATCATAGCTCCCAAGGATTGGTATCGAATGCACCCGCTAGCACAGTAAAAAATCCCAATAGTCCACTTATTGAGCAACCCGTTGGGGCTCTTAGCCAGCACAAAGACTATGGCCTAGATACCTATATTTTTAATGCTCGCCAGCCTTTTATAGAGACACGTTTTTTAGAAGTCATGCGCAGTGGATTACCGGGGGTGATTCGCTGCAAAGGCTTTTACTGGACAGACCGTCAGCCCGATCGGGTGGGATTACTCTCAATTGCCGGAAAGCAAATGCGCGCGGACTATCTCGCTAAATGGTGGATTGACCAAATTGAATCTGGAGAAGCCAGCTACCAACAAGTCCCTGAAATGATTAAAAAATCATGGCTGCCCCAATACGGCGATCGCCGACAAGAACTGATATTCATCGGTATCGACTTAGCAGCCAATACCATTGAAAAATTATTAGCTGAATGCTTCGTCAACGAAGTGAGCGAGCCCTTCTAAATGGAAGGGCTCGATTGCAGCTTACAATTGCGTTGGATTTGGAGCGTCTCCGTAGACCGCTTTTGGATCAAAAGCCTTAGTATCCTCAGTATACGTCAATTCAACCGGCCCAGATTGCTCTCCAATCGGCACTGCTCGATAGAAACAAGAGCGGTAGCCAACATGACAAGAGGCCTCTGCGCCCCCAACCGAAGGCTCAGTTAGTGAAACTTCAATCACGACACAGTCTTGATCATCATCAATCAACATCCGTTCAATTTTTTGGAACATCCCCGAGCTTTCGCCCTTTTTCCACAACTTTTTACGTGAGCGGGACCAGTAGTGCGCCAGGCCCGTTTGAATCGTGAGTTCAAGCGCTTCTGGATTCATAAAAGCAAACATGAGCACCTCTTTGGTCTCAGCATGCATGGTCACGCAGGGAATCACCCCGGCTTGGTCAAATTTCGGAGCCAGCACTGAGCCCTCCTCCACTTGTTCAACACTTTCACGTTTGGCAAATAATTCACTTGTTGCAGTCATTTACTAGCCATTGAAACAAAGCTTCTCAAAAGCAAGCCTATTTAAACCCAAACTATGCAAACGGATTTTTTGAGCATATATCAAAACTGACTTCGTAGCCGCATCTGCAGGTTAAAATTCGGATTTAAAGCTTCACAAGCTGCTTGCTCGATCCCCCATTCGACCAAGATACCATTTTGTTGAAGCAAGGGAATGGCACGACCAGCATGCGCCGGATTCGGATCCAAGCAACCAACCACCACACGATGGATGCCACCACTGTCCAAAATACGCTGGCAACATGAGCCAGTGCGCCCTGACGTCGAGCACGGTTCGAGCGTCACATACATGGTGGCACCCGGCAACGGGGGGCGCCCCAGCTGCGCTAGCGCAACTCGCTCAGCATGAGGGCCGCCATCCTCAGCATGATAGCCCTCAGCGACAATAACCCCAGCCTCTACGATTAAGGCTCCAACCCGTGGATTGGGCGCGACCTCCAATTCCGTGACTGTCTGCGCCAACTCGATCGCCCGCTGCATAAACTGAAGATCCGCTTGCTCTGAATGTCCCTGCTGCTTAGTCGCCATACACTCCTTCGCCTGAATGCCGCAAAAGTTTTAGCCCTCCCCGCCAATAGGGCTTAGTTGAAAACCACTCGCTGTATCGCTCACCTCCCAGCCTTGTGCCTTGATCGAATCTCGAGCAGCGTCTGCTTGTGCCCAATCTTTAGCCTGACGAGCTGCTTGCCGTTGTTCTGCGAGCGCTTGAATCGCAGCCGGCACTGTGACAGCTGTAGCCGTTTCACATCTCTCTGGCAAACCCAGTAATCGCAAGATTTGGATCAAATCAGCACGCGCTAACGCCTGCTCATCTGGGCGCATCCCCTTAAACAGATGTAGTGCACTATTTAGCGCACCAAAAGCCTTTGCCGTGTTGAGATCCTCACACAAAGCTGCGACAACCGGCAAAAATAATTCCGTCTGCAAAGCAGAGAGTCCAGACGCTTGACTGAGCACGCGCACATCCCCTTGCGTCATACGCAGAATACGCTGCAAAGTACTGTCCACGCCTGCAAGTGACTCCCAAGTGAAATTTAATGGTTGGCGATAATGCCCAGACAGTAATAAATAACGCAGCGCGGCCATCGAATAGCCTCGCTGTTTGACGTCCTCAAGTAAATATAAATTACCCAAAGACTTACTCATTTTTTCACCATTGACGCGTAAATGGGCCACATGTAACCAATGCCGAGCAAAGCGCTTTCCGGTGGCAGCCTCACTTTGGGCAATCTCATTTTCATGATGGGGAAAGACTAAATCAATCCCTCCTGAGTGCAGATCAAAACTTTCCCCCAAATAGCGCATGCTCATTGCGCTGCACTCAATGTGCCAGCCAGGTCGCCCTGCCCCCCAAGGACTCTCCCAGCGATTCGGTCCATCCTCAGGTTTCCAAGCTTTCCACAGCACAAAGTCCTGCCACGATTCTTTATCGTACTCATCCTGATCATTGAGACGCTTAGAAGCATTTTTTAATGAGCCGGCCGTGTTTAAACGCGACAGCTTGCCGTAGTCAGCAAAGGAAGCGATACGGTAGTAGACGCTGTTATTGGCACCGACATAGGCATATCCTTGAGCGATTAAATTTTCGATGAGCTCGATCTGCTCACTGATATGCCCAACGGCAGAGGGTGCGTATTGCGGCACTAATAAATTGAGTGCCGCACAATCTAGCTCAAAGCGATCCTGCCACTTTTTTGTGAATCGCTCTAATGACATGCCCGCTTGAATCGAAGCTCGGATTGTTTTGTCATCCACATCTGTAATGTTACGGACATGGCAGGTCTGGATGCCTAAAAATTCGACCAAGCGGCGAAAGCCATCTTGCACCACAAAGGTTCGAAAATTCCCAATATGTGCCGGCCCATAAACAGTCGGTCCGCAACAGTAAAAGCGTAACCGCTGCTGATCTTCAGGAAAAACAGGCTCTTGTTGGCGGGAAAGTGTATTGTAGAGTGATAATTGCATGATGTTAGCGAAACGATAACAAACAACCAAGACGAAGCGACAGGCTTGTCAATGCCACGCAAAAAAACTGTGAATCTCATAGCTTACAGGGCACCTCTGGAAAGCGCCCATGTGCCGAGGTTGCCGATTTGCTGTGATGCAGGCAAGGCTCTCTCGCCAACGGTTGGGCTGGAAGCCCTGCCTTGGCGAGAGCAACGCCGCCAGCGCACAGCAAGTGGCAAGTCTTTCAAACCGAAAGTGTATTCGTCTCGGTCTTGGTAGGTTTTCAGAGGTGCCCTTAGATGAACACAATGCGGCTGATAGCTGGGGACAATAATTTTCCGTTGCAGACATCCAGAATACTAAATTATAAGCAAATAGCAATGCTCACGACAGATCATTCCGACAAGTTAACAGCATGCACACAGTATACTTATCAAAGCTACTCCTCAATAAGGCAACTCTGTTTGCTGGTATCCCCGCTGGGAATCGAACCCAGATCGACTATTTAGGAAACAGTTGTTCTATCCGTTGAACTACAGGGACCTGACCTCCAGGAGAGAACTATTTGATGAACACGTTTTAGCGCAAAGCAATCATTAATTCGACCTGAAATCGATACGCTAGGCTTGCTGAGCAATTTTTTTAAAGATCGAAGCAAAAGCAGTAATTCCACGCTGCATCAGCTCCAAATCAAAACTTTCATCGGGTGCATGCAGGTTATCTTTTGGGGTAAAAAGGCCCACCATGATAGCATCCAGTCCCGCTTGTTTCTTAAAGTCGGCAATAACGGGTATACTGCCACCCTCACGTAAATAGAGCGGCGCCTTGCCGAATGCTTGTTCAACTGCGGCATCAACGGCAGTAAAAGCGCTGCGTAAACGATGTGATGCCGCTGAGTCATGCGGGCTTTTATGAGGAGGGTTTACTTGGTAGGCGTCGGCACAAGCCCCGCGACGAATCGACAGCTCCACACCATCTGGACAGCGTTCAGAGATCACACGACACAGCGAATCCTGAATCGCAAGCGAATCCTGATGAGCCACCAAGCGGCAGGTAATCTTGGCAAAGGCACGGCTGGGGATCACTGTTTTCGAGCCCTCCCCTTGGTAACCACCCCCAATTCCATTAAACTCCAGAGTCGGTCCAAAACGAACCGCCTCCAAAGGACTGAGGCCAGGTGCTTCGGCGAAGGCTGGTACGCCCAAAAGTTTTTGATAAGTAGCCTGCGTCTCGGGATAACGCGCGAGTTCTGCGCGTTCCCAATCTTCGACACCCGTTACCGCTGCATAAAACCCGGGAACGTTGACACTGCCATCCGCATTGTGCAACGAAGCACCTATTTCCATCAGTGCCCGCAAAGGATTGTACACCGCGCCCCCATGCACCCCAGAGTGAAGATCCTGCGCTGGTCCCTTTAATTCAATTTCTAGATCGACCAGCCCTCGAAGACCGGTTGTCACCACAATTTGCTCGGCATTGGGACTCCCCGTATCTGAAACCAAAAGATAATCTGCCTTAGCCAGACGTGCTCCGTACTCAGCGAAAAACTTCGGCATACTGGGGCTACCGATCTCCTCTTCTCCCTCAACGACATAACTTATGTTTAGAGGCAAATTTGGATGCGCTTCCAATACTTGAGCTAGTGCAGCTAAGTGAACGATCGTTGGCCCCTTATTATCCGCCGCACCTCGACCGTACAAGCGCCCACCTCGCACCTCTGGTTCAAAGGGTGGACTCTGCCATAGTTCGTAAGGATCTGCTGGCTGAACATCGTAATGGGCATACAAAACGATATGCGGCCAGTCTGGATCACCAAAACGCTCTGCCAGTAGGATGGGATGCAAGTCGGTTTCAATGGTTTCGACCTTAAAATCAAGTTGCTCCAGCAAATCCTTAACAAAATACCTAGAAGCCTGCATGCCTTCAGAAAAAGCAGGATCGGTGGAAACGGAAGGATGCTGAATGTAGGCTTTGAGTAATTCTAATGGGTCGGTCATGGAGCTGGCTAATGGCTGGTAATGCAAAGGAACACTGCTGAATCAGTGAATCACATAATGAGTCTTTGAATAGAATCGCCTAACTGACAATCAAAAGCGTCTAAAAAAGACGGCATCGCTGCATGGCAAAATCTGCTAGCGGATGCGCCTAATGACACAATAAACAGACTAATGGATCAACTTGCCAATGTCTCCCCCATAACCCGCCAGCTCCAGGTAGGCCTTCCCGATACGAACACCAGCTTCATCGTAAACCCAACAGGCACCTTCCCAGTAAGGATTGTCCGCAGCATTGCCAATGAATTCCTGCTGGAGCATACGTGGTACCAGTCGATACTGTTGTCGTTGCTTAGTGGCGGGATCATTAGCCGTGATCAAAACACTGTTAGGATAGCGAACACCTGTTTTCGGACTGATCCAATGCGCGAGGGCCTGCCATTCAAATTGATCGGCATACACCGAGCGATGAGATCCGTCTGGATCAATCCAGTAAACCGCAGACCAAGGATCGCTATCCCCATCATTTTTACGTAAGCGATAGGCCTTCAATTCGCGCCCATCATCCAGTTGAATTGCCGTCCAATCCCATCCCGCCAAGTCACTGCCCAATTGACTGGAAGAAATTTCGTGGTCCATCCACGCCAGCCCCTCCACGGCCTGAGACTGCTGCCCGTCGAACCAAGTTCCGGTAATCTTTAAGCGAGTATACGTCCAATACAAACTAACCGAGGACGGATCTCGCCCCTTACGGCTCAAGCCTCGCTCACCAAAGTTTATCAAAGCCTTAACCGGCTGACAATGAAGATGGAGATACATCTGATTGGGGTAACACAGTTTAAGCTCAAAGCTGCCATCCTCCGCTACTTGCTTGGCTGAAATCGTGCCGATTTTGATATCTAATTGCGCCTCAGAACACTGTACCTGCCAACCCGAACGATAGGCGCGCTCGGAATGAAGATAACGATTATTAGCAAAATCACTGAGCCCAAGGTGCACTAAATATAATTGATTAAGCCCAAAGCTATCCTCAGAAGCCTGTACCGCCTGTTCGGGCGCACCCGCCGAGCGAAATACCGTGCCTTGAAAGCCAAACTCTCGCTTTTCGTCCAGTGTATGCAGGTGTCCAACCCAGTACCACCACTCAATCGCATAGGCCGGATGAGCGCCATGCGCACTCGGTAATTGCGGTTGAATATCTGGCTGTGGAACCGGGTAACCCTCATCGGTCTTTAAAGGTGGTTGGATCCATTCCAAAGCGACCAGTGTGACAGGTATCCAGCAGTATAAAACACCAAAAAGCCAAAGATATTTATAACAATTAATCATACTTCTAAACGTTTTGATACCCGCAATGCAGCCACCAGACCACAGGCCAAGCCCATCAAAATAAGTCCAAGCCCGAAAAGCAATAATTGCCATGCAGGCAAGTGCCAAATCAGGGTCCAACCAAACGATTGGACATTAATGCAAGCCAATAATAGCCAGCCTAGCAAAAGACCCAAAATGGTCCCACTCAGCCAAGCCACCAGCGATAAGCCTGCACCTTCCAGCGAGCCGACCCAAATAATTTCTCTACGCGAAAAACCAATAAATGCCAGCGTGCGCCATGTCATCTGACACTCCTCAAACAGAGCTATCAGGCCAAGTAAGAGTCCAACGCAAGCTACAAATAAACCAATCACATTAAGGGCCCGGGTTACTTGAAAGGTTTGCTCAAAAATACTCAAAGCGTAAGCCCGCAGCTCGTGGTTGTTACGAATATCTAAGGCAGGAAACTGCAAGCGCAAACGATCTCGTAGCAGGCGACTATCCAGGCCTGGCTTCAAATAAAGGCTAGTATTGAGAGCACGATCCTGCAAAGTCCAAGTCTTCCAAATAGGCAAGTCGATTACCACGCTGCCAAACTCGCTTCCATAATCGGCAAAAATCCCAATCGGTGTGATTTTTTGGCTCCCCGAAGCGGTCTCCAATGCAATCACCCCCCCCTGCAGGCAATCGAAGCGCCTTGCAAAGCTCTCACTCACCAGTGCGGGTTGTGCACCTGAGGCTGGCACCAAGCGACCCGGCGCTTGCAGCCAAATATGCGATTTCTGATGCTGCCAAAAAGCAAAATCTGCCCCGATCAATTGCGTCACCCCAAGCGGAGCCTGCACCCGCGCCATGTGGAGTGTGTCGGCAAACTCAAGCTCGGGTAGCGATTCGATAGCTTGTAAAACTTCAGGCCTGATACCTGAGTTTGATCCGGCACCTTGAGCGCCCCGTTCAGAGATGTACAAATCCGCCTCAAAGCGCACTTCGAACCAATTTTGAATTGTGCCGCGAAAGCTCCCCACCAACTGCAACATACCCGTCACCATGCCCACAGCCACCACTAAGCCGGCCAAAGCTAAACGATGACGACTCGATCCATCTGCCAAACGACTCATCGCCATACGCCAAACCGGATGGGAGGCAAGCTTTTGCATCGTACGGGCGAGCAAAACTAAAAATTGGCCACTGAGCAGTGCTAAAGAGCTGATCCAAAGTCCGGCCGCCAAAAAACCTCCGAGAGCCATCTTGGCCCCGCCCTCAATTTGCAGCGGCGGCAGTAACAGACACAACAAGCCCAATCCAAATAGACTGAGACTAAAGCGTGCACTTCGCAACCAAGTAAAACCTGGCGACCAATCCCCGCGTGCTAAAATTTGCGCTGGAGGTGTCAACATGGCGTCGCGTGCGGGCAGTAAGCCAGCCATCAGACTAAACCCTAGTCCCAAAGACAGTGCAATCCAAACGTCACTGCCTTGCAGCTCAATAGCCTGAGCCGCTGTCGCAAAATAAAGTGTATTAATCGTATCACTCAATCCGTGCACAGCCACGGATGCTAACAACTGCCCCAATCCCAAACCTAGAAAAGAGCCTAAAATCCCCATTAAACCTGATTCCAGCATAGCCATTGCGAAAAGCGTTCCGGCCCCCACTCCAAGACTGCGTAAAGTCGCAAGTTCTTCGCGACGACGTACGATAGAGGCATCCAGTGCCTGCAAAATAAGATAGGCACCCACGAGCAACGCAATCAAAGAGAGAATGGATAAATTCAATCGAAAGGCCGCCGTCATACTCGCGCGATTGGCCAAACGATCAGCAGCAGCCTGCAATTCAACGCCAGATGGCAACTGCTGCCTTAAACGCTGTTCAAAAACCTTAAATGCTTTCGGATCTGCGGCCAATGAACGATCCGCCAATAAGATTTCGATGCGATCGAAAGCCTGTTCGCGGCCCAAAAAATTTTGCACAGTACGAATATCTGCAATGATCAAATCGTCTGGCAAATCAGAATTGGCATCGCCCAATTGACCCGCTATCCGCACAGATTGCAACGTTCCCCCTGCCATTAAAGGCAGCTGCTGTCCGCTCTGATGCTGCAGCCGCTGGGACAAAGCATGTGTGACCCAAACCCCTGAATCAGCTTGCAGCCACTGATACCACTTGTCTGAATCCGTGGATTGACTGGACGAAAAGCTTAAGCCCAGCTCGTTAAATTGTGGCAGATTTCCCAGCGCAATCAAATCCAATCCGATTATCTGTAAGGGAATCAAATCCGAACTCTCGGGATGGACATAAGTGGCATTGCCTTCTATAACTGGTAGCAAATGCCAGTCCTGCGTATGCGTTAGCGGCACCAAGGAATGCAACTGTTTGTGGCTAAGCGGCTGCCCCGCAATCCCCTGCAATATAAAATCACTTTTCCCGGAGACGGCTTCATTGAAAAGCCCAAAATTTGCCGCCGCCGCCCGACTCGCTTGGCGAATACCGTTAAAAGCTCCCACTCCGAGCGCAATAATACCCACTAGTGTCAGGTAACTGAGCCAAGAGTGTCTCCAATGTCGCAAGCTTGTGCGCAGCAAAAGATAGGCTATATGAGAATTGGACATCCGATTCGTCATGGAAAAACGCTCAGTCCGCACTGACGGCACCGTCTTGCATTTTCAGGCAGCGATCGCAGATACGAGTGGTGGCGCCATCATGCGTTACCATAATTAATGCAATCTCATAACGATCTGAAAGCGCTTCCAACAAGTCCAAAACTGCTTGTCTATTTTCACTATCCAAACTACCTGTCGGTTCATCTGCTAAAAGTAACTTGGGACGGTGCATCACGGCACGCGCGATGGCGACCCGTTGTTGCTCACCCCCGCTTAATTCACTCGGTCGGTGCTTTAAACGATGCGATAACCCGACTGTCGCCAGCAGAGATTCGGCCCGCACGCGACAGTCGCTTGCGGCCATGCCAACCAAACGCCCGACCAATTCTACATTTTCATAGGCACTCAATGTGGGCAGCAAATGAAATTTTTGAAAAATAGAGCCCATTTCGAGACGCCGCACACGATCCCTTGCTTTGTTGGACAAACCATGCAAAGCAACTCCCTCCAAGGCAATGGAACCTTGGTCAATCGCTTCGATCCCTAAAATACAGTTTAATAAGGTAGATTTACCGCTACCACTGGGCCCCGTTAGCGCCACACGCTCCCCTGCATGCAGCTGTAAGGCGACTTGCCGCAAAACAGGTAGATCCCCGTAGTATTTGGTGACCGATTCTAAGCTTAAAAGTGGAGCTGAACGCATATTGCGATAGCTAGCCTGACTTGTAGTTAATTGCAACCAACAGATACAATTGAATACGAGTTGTACAAAGGGCAAGCGCCTACAATGCAGCTCGCGCTCTTTAACCGGACGGCGCTACCGGTGCGCCAAAGGAAAACTCGCCTTGTTCATTAGACTGATCGGACAAGCGAGAAGCTCCCTTTTGACTACCGGGACGACCGCGACGACTCCCATGCCGCTGCATGACGACCTTAGCCTGTTGCCAGTAATCCTCGCTTTTTCGTAGGGTAGAAAAATGACGCCTTGCAGCTCGAACCGCGATAGTATGGTCAACAATCGGAGACGGATAGCCTAAAGGCTGCTGTCCATGTCGATCCGCCGTAAACAAATCTGGATCCTGCCATGGGCAATGCACAGCAGCCCCCTTTAAATGCGACAGTTCGGGGACCCACTTACGGATAAAAATTCCATCCGGATCTTGGTCAAAACCTTGTTTAATTGGATTATAGATGCGAATCGCATTGATCCCCGTCGAACCGCTCTGCATTTGAATCTGAGAAAAATGAATCCCTGGCTCGTAATCAATAAATTGACAGGCCAACCAATCGCGAAAACTGCGCCAATCTAACCACAAATGGTAGGCCGCAAATGAGACTAACATCGCCCGCATACGAAAATTAATCCAGCCTTGCGCCTTCAATGCACGCATACAGGCGTCCACAAAAGGATAGCCTGTCCGGCCCGCCTGCCAAGCATGCAACTTCTGGCGTTCAACGGGGCCAGAGCGCAGCCTATCACAAGCGGCATTGAAGGCTTTAAACTCGATCGCTGGCTCGCATTCCAGTTTTTGCATGAAATGACAATGCCAATGACAACGCGATAAAAATGCCCGCGCGGCCACTTTTGGTAGTTTGCCCTCAGATGCAGCTAAGCGCACGGCTTGCACAACTGAGCGCATGGAAATACACCCCCAGGTAAGATATGCACTCAATCGCGAACAACTATTAAAGGCAGTATTGGGGCTACTCATCTCACGGTGATAGCGACGCCCCCTTAGCTCAATAAAGCTCTCCAAACAGTCCCACGCGGCCGACTCACCTCCCTTAAGCACAACTTGCCGCTCGCTCGACGAGCGGATACCTAATGCGCTCGCAGTTGGAATATGAGAAAACTCCACAGGCTCTTTTGCAGCTAGAATCTTTTGAGGGAGTCGCGAAATAGGCGCTGACATGAACGCTTCCCATTGCCGAGACCAGCGATCCCGATGCGCCAAACGACGAACAACACCGTTTTGTGCCGGCTCATAAAAGGCAATTCCCCGATCACGAGCCCACTTATGTACAGCCAAATCTCTGCGATAACTTATGGCATTGCCCGTTTCCTGATGGGCCCAAATAGCCTCGAAAGCATAGCGTGTGTGCAATGCTTGCAAAACAGACAGCGCATCTCCTGACCTGATGATGAGTTCGAGTCCCATATGACTCAAATTATGCTGCAAATCCCGCAAACTATCCGCGATAAAATTCCAATGTAAGGCATCGAAATCAGGAGCCTGCAATATAGCAGGCTCCAGTACATAAACCGCTATCACCGGCCCTTTCTTGGCCGCGGCCTGTAAGGCTGCGTGGTCATGGATGCGCAAATCACGCTTAAACCAGATGCATTGTACCGCCATTACCCGTTAACATTCCGCTGCCGGCGACAGCGCTCCGAACAATACACAACCTCATCCCAACAATGATGCCATTTTTTACGCCAACTAAAACTACGTAAGCAAACCGGGCACTGCTTATGTGGCAAATGCTGTTTCTTTATAACTTTTCCTTGTATGCGCATCCTACTTATTGACCAAAGCTACTATCCATAATAGCTTACTAAAGATGCATTAGAGGAATCACGCTTTAAATATTTTTCAACCGCAGCGGAGCAATTTAGTTGCCCCAATCAGACAATAATTGGTTAAGTGACATTCGATATGCTTCTCGAAATAAGACTCTCACAGGATATCATTCTATTATACTAAAACTCATTATGACACAAATCGCTAGCAAAAGCACCGCTTTAGATCAGCTAAAGGCACTCACAACAGTTGTTGCTGATACCGGAGATTTTGAATCTCTACAGGCCTACAAGCCAACAGATGCAACCACCAATCCATCGCTGATCTACGCTGCCTCTCAAATGCCTCAGTACAAATCGCTATTGGATGATGCGGTTGCCTATGCCAAAGCCTTCAGCACTGAGCCCCAAAAACAGCTAGCAGCGGCCATGGACAAAGTTTGCATCAACTTTGGTATCGAAATCCTTAAAATAGTACCACGTTACGTTTCGACAGAAGTGGATGCACGACTCTCTTTTGACACCGAAGGTACTTTAAAAAAGGCGCGTGAATTGATCGCACTCTACGAAAAAGAAGGCATCTCTAAAGATCGCATTCTGATCAAAATTGCATCTACTTGGGAAGGCATTCGCGCAGCTGAAATCTTAGAAAAAGAAGGCATCCGCTGCAACTTAACCTTACTGTTTAGTTTCGCACAAGCCGTTGCATGCGCGCAGGCAGGTGTCTACCTAATTTCGCCATTCGTCGGACGGATCATGGATTGGTACAAAGCCAGTACCGGCAAAAGCTATGCTGGCCATGAAGATCCCGGCGTTTTATCCGTACAACGCATATACAACTACTACAAAAAATATGATTATCCCACCGTCGTCATGGGTGCCAGTTTTCGAAATACGGAAGAAATCAAGTCCCTAGCTGGCTGTGACTTACTCACCATTGGCCCCAAGCTGCTGGAACAACTAAAACAGGACACTGATGAAATCACTCAGCAACTTTCGCCTGCAGGTGCCCAAACGGCCTGCCAAGATCCAAAAATGGATTTGGATGAGTCCGCTTTCAGATGGCTGCATAATCAAGATGCCATGGCGACGGAAAAGTTGGCTCAAGGAATCCGGGGCTTTACTGAAGATAGCCTACGTTTAGAAGCCTATATTCAAGAACAATTGAACTCATAACTCACCGGTATTTGTCGTAAAAATTCACCTAAACTATTTCAGCCCGGGCAGAGCTTTCCCCTCGCCCGGGCTTTTTTGTGCTCATAATTTTATGTTTTCAAAATAACTGCACCATCATGGGGGATTCGCAGACGATTGAGAAAGCGCACAGCGATTTGAGTCAGCGAACCTGTAGCTAGCATGCGACCGACTATGTGCATTTCTGATCAAAGATTTGCGATACGATCAAATAATTTTGGGCAGCTATTAAAACCGACCAACACCGAATCGAGATCAATTCCTATTTTGAACTAAGGCGACCCTTATAAAAAAATTGCCTCGGTCTCATAGAATTTGCCCTTGCTGCGCGCAGACAGCACGTTGCCTTAAGCAAAACAGAGAATTTAACTTAAGCGTTGCCCAAAAAGCTTACCGATAGCACCACAAATCTGAAACCACGGACGTTTGAAGTAACTTTAGCTGCCACTACTAAGAAAACCAAGTATGAAAAATTCAACGACTAGTGCGACCAAAAATGAGCCGCAGCCAATGGCTACTCCTGCTCGAGGATGTCCGAATCAGATACAACTTTATCTATATCGAGTAGGATTTTCACGTTATCTTTGATTTTTGCCATCCCGCTGACATAATCGGTTGAAACTCCTGTATCTGAGTGCCCAGGAGCCGCTTCAATACTTTCGGCTTCTATTTGTAATACCTCCTCCACGGCATCCACAATCAAGCCAGTAAAGGTCTCGCGACCATCTGGCAATTCAAGCAAGACCACAACAATACAGGTGCGCTCATTCACCTCTGCATTTTCAAATCCAAACCGCAGTCTCAAATCTGCAACTGGAATCACCTTACCCCGCAAATTAATAACGCCTTTCATGTAATCAGGCGTGCGCGGGACCCGGGTAATCGGTTGGGTCTGTATAATTTCACGTACTTTTAACACGGAAATTCCGTAGGATTGATCACCTAATTGAAAGGTCAAATAACGCCCGGCCATAAGTTCACTGATTGATTCGGTATCTTTTGCAGTATCTTGAGTCATTTCTAAATGGGTTAGTTAGCATGTGAAGTTATTGATGCGTACATCAATCGAACCGGACTTGGCTCCACTAATAAATTAGTAGAACATGATCAGTCTGTCGAGTACTTGCTTGTAAATAAACTACTAATTTTACTCCCAAACGCAACGACAGCATCAAGCGGAATCCCCGCAAGCTTATCGGTAAAAAGACAGGATGCCTCTGAGTATGGCTGATGCAGTCGTCCAATAACCACGCTCGATTTTGGGATTCAAGATACGCTAATTAGACGCGCAATGCCGACAGTAAATCGCGAGGAGTTCATCAGCAGCATTTTTAAACTGCATCAAAAATGAAAAACTGCAACGACTCACTCTAGGGCACATCTACAGGCGAATTTCCAAAGAGCGCCCGTGCGCGTCGAGTTGTTCAAGGCTAGCAAATACGTTCACCGTAGCGGCAGCGCTTCTTAGACTCTCCGCATCGTACTTCAGCACACTGGTACGACGCATGAAGTCAGTCGCCTGCAGCCCACTAAAGAAGCGGCCTGCTTGTCCCGTCGGCAAAGTATGACTGGGTCCCGCCACAAAATCACCCACCACGGTTGGCGTCATATACCCTAACAACATCGCACCAGCCGTCGTGATCGTTGTCGACAATGCCTCTACGTCAACTTCTGCAACCTGAAGTTCCAAGTGTTCGGGGGCGACCCGATTCGCCACTTGCGCCGCAACCTTCAAGTCTGGACAAACGACCACTAAACAGCGTTCATCCATAATTTTTTTACACTTACCGGCGTGACGACATAGCGGCAGCTGTTGCACTATAGCGGATTTAACTTCCGCGACTAGCGCCTGACTGGTCGTCACAAAGTAGACAAGCTCCTTCCCACTGCCATGTTCCGCTTGTGCCAATAAATCTGCTGCAATATGCTGAGGGTGAGCGCCTGCATCAGCAATCACCATGACCTCACTGGGTCCAGGCAACAAATCAATTCCAACGGCACCCAAAACTTGGCGCTTAGCCTCCATGACGTAGGCATTTCCCGGACCAAAAATCTTATCGACAGCTGGCACCGTTTCTGTGCCATAGGCCATGGCAGCAATTGCCTGTACGCCTCCCAATCGATATACTTGTTCAACCCCCACCAAATTTAAGGCCGCTAGCATTGCAGGTGCAATGCTGCCATCTGCTTGCGGAGGGGTACAGACAATTATTTCTGGGCAACCCACGAGTTTGGCCAGAACTGCAGTCATCACAACCGTAGAGACTAGAGGAACATTACCTCCCGGAATATACAGACCAACGCGCTCGATAGGATAGAAGCGCTCTCCCACTTGAGCTCCATGCTTATTTTCAGTTTTCCAATTTTTAGGCAGGGTATGTCGATGAAAGGACTGGACCATCTCTATGGCCTCCATAATGGCCAAGCGTTCCGTGTCACTCAGTGAATCAGGGGCTTGCGCCAGTTCGGCAGGCGAAACGACAAGCTCTTCGACTTGTAACTGGGCGCCATCAAAAGCTTGCGTATAGCGCAAAGCAGCTAGATCGCCTCCATTTTTGACTCCGCTCAATATTTCAGATACTTTGGCACTAAGATCACTGGGAACTTTACCCAATGCGCAAAAGTCCGCTAAATCCTGTTCAAATTTTTCAGAGTTTGAATAGTCAATTACTTGCATTTGTATAAGAAAGACCTGCAATGCAGTCGGGTGCAAGCCAGCTTCAATTATTTTTATCCATTTTAGGCATCGCAAATAAGCGCTCTTCTAAGGCATTGTTGGCCACAATCTGCGAATAGGCTACAGTATGCAGCGCTTTTCCATGCTTGGAGAAGGCAAGTTTTTTCGGGTAGTAGACCCCTTGAACTTGGGACCAATCTAATACTTCTGCCTCTCGTCCGTTCCAATCAACGACGGAGACTAAGCGCCCTGATACGCGGTTAAAATAACGAACCGTTTGCCTGCCATCAGCATAACGATAAACGATCCTATGGCAACTTTGCTGATGACGCAGGGTCGTTCCAGCATAGCTGACAGTTTCACCCGCCTGCTGATTCGCCTGATAAAAATAAAATAAATGGTGCATATTCTGAAGAATGGCTTCGACTTGCGCTGGTTTCAACCAACGCATTTGAGGCCTGCCATCTGGCAGTTTAGCTCTCAAGATGCAGGCCTGCTCACCGTTGCACAGTGTCGTTTCCACCACGTGCTCATAACGCAACTCAAACCGGTGATAGTGTGGCTTTTGAGCAATAATGACCATTCGAGCAGTCGGTTTATCCGCTCCATGGGGAGTTAGCTGGCCGACGAGCTGCAAACTCGAAAGCTTATTTAAATCCGCCTCCGTTCCAATTGCTGCCCGCGCTTGCTGAAGAATGCGCGTCACCACTCTATCCTCCGCGCCCAAAAACTGCACTTGCAGCCCGAAAAGCCACAGCACCACAAAAATACTTCTACTCACCGCTTTATTCATTATAACTGAGCCATCAAAGTCGTCCGTGCTGCATAAAAGTATCCTGCCACTCCAGCTGCTTGAATCCGACTAAACCGAAGTCCTGATCGATTAAAAAAGGTCGTTTGATCAAATTCCCGTTCTCTGTCAGACGCTCAAAGAGAGCGGGTTCACTCAATAGCGGCCAGATCGCCTTAAAATTCAAGGCGCGGTAATCTTGCCCAGAGGTATTCAAAAGTGCTGGTAGCCGACCCCCTAAAAATTCAGACATCCGCCGCAACTCTTCGACCGAGGGCGGAGCAGTTCTGATCGGAAATGCATGGTAGCGAAGTCCCGCAGCATCCAACCAATTCACAGCTTGGCGGCAACGAGCGCATTTTTGATAAACATATACTTTTAACATCAATCTACATCCAGCGTCATTCACACAAAACTTGGCAACTCTTTTACCTAAACAGCCGAGCACTGCAGTATATAGTCAGCACAAGCTCGTAAACTCAAGCTTAGAAGACGTGCCACGCATACCCGCAAAGCCCAAAATAAACTAAAGGGCACCTCTGGAAACCTCCCATGTGTCGAGATTACCGATTTGCTGTTATGCAGGCAAGGCTCTCTCGCCAACGGTTGGGCTTCCAGCCCTCCTGTGCACAGAATCGCCTTGCTCAAAATCAAAATTGTATTCGTATCGGTCTTGGTAGGTTTTCAGAGGCACCCTAAAATAAACAATCTTGGGAATCGATCGCACGCACACTAGTCAATTCGCCATTAAAATGCTGGGCAATGGCTTGGCTGGCCTCAGCATCCACTTTCGCGAGTGCCTCCTCAAAACTCATTAAATCCGCCCCAACATTCGCTGCGACCACGAGCTCCATCAATTCCGGAGGATTCGGATCCAATGCATCTGATTCTTCGCCAGCATCAAGCTCACTATCAAAAGCATTATATAGTTCAATCTCATCCGATTGCTGGCTGGAAGTCGCAACATCTGTGGCTGTCTTGGCAATGGCATAGGCTGCCTGCTGCTGAGATGCCTCTGCAGATTGGCTAACTTTAGCCGAGGGTAGCTTTAGCGCTTTTTTTTTTCGGGCTCCAGCTCGCCGACTCGCGCAATCTGCTGAATCAAACTATCGATCGCACGCGAGCGTGCCTCTTCGGCTGCTTTTAACAGCGCAACCTCAAAGTTGGCTTTCTCTGAAAGTCCCTGTTGCACACTGACCTCGGCTGCCTGCAAGGCATCCAGCATCCGCATTAAAGATTCTGTGCTGATCGATTGTCCGAATTGTTGACTACTTCCACCCTGCTGAATGGCGTCTAAGAGGCCCTGACGAACGCAAGCTTGCAGATCGACCAGCACACGAAATAAGTCACGTCCCTCTGCGACAAATTCATCCACTGCTGCGATAATCGCAGCATAATTCATGGCGACCATTGCCTGCGCCAAGCCTTCAATTCGTTCAACTGAAACTAAGCCATAGACATCCAAAACGTCTGCCTCCGAAATACTTTGGCCACAAAAGGAAATCATCTGATCCAAAATGGATTGCGCGTCACGCATACCTCCATTCGCTAAGCTGGCGATCGATTGCAGTGCATTTGGATCGGCTTGGATACCTTCCGAAGCTGCGATGATCGACAGTTTTTCAGCTATCACCTGATTGGAAATCGGACGAAATTCAAAACGCTGACAACGCGAAACAATCGTTTGCAATACTTTGTGAGCTTCCGTGGTGGCAAAGAAAAATTTCACATGCTCCGGCGGCTCTTCCAAGGTCTTCAATAAGGCATTGAAAGCAGCTGTCGAAAGCATATGCACTTCATCGATAATGTAGATTTTGTAACGACACTGGGTGGGCGCATACTGACAGTCTTCTCGCAGGTCTCGAACTTGGTCGACACTATTATTAGAAGCTCCATCGATCTCAATGACGTCCATACAGGAGCCATTCATAATTGCCTGACTCACCTCTGAATTATTATCCGGATGAATCGAGGGCCCGCCCTCCGCATTTAGCGCCTTAGCAAATAGCCTGGCGGTACTCGTCTTCCCCGTACCACGTGGCCCCACAAATAAGTATGCGTGCGCAATCCTCTGGCTTTCAATCGCATTACTTAGAGTGCGAACAATGTGGTCTTGCCCGACTAACTCATCAAATTGCTTTGGCCGCCAACGACGCGCGATCACTTGATAACCGATTTCTCCCATATTCAAACGACATATCAAATCAGCGATAAAGGCAAGGCAAGTGCCATTTACGCAGACTACAAAAATACAGCCTCAGACAAAAGATGCGAATTGATCATGCGAACCCAAACAGAGTAAGCTCAATCAAGACATTTGCGAGGATTAACGACGTCGCGGCCCGAAACTACGCTTGGGTGCGCCACGATTGACGGCGGCATTTTTTAAACGATACACAATACGTGCTTTGTTCAAATCATAAGGACTCATCTCCATCTTGACCGTATCACCCGTCGTGATTTTAATGAAATGTTTTCGTAACTTGCCTGAAATATGAGCCAAAACTTGGTGACCATTAGATAATTCAACACGAAACATAGTGCCCGGTAAAACAGCAACGATCTTACCTTCGACTTCTACATATTCTTCACCTTGATCTGTCTTTGACATAATAAAACTGGCAAGCAAAGCACCCACTCTGCTAAAGTCAAGAGTTGTATCCGCCAATCAATCACCTTATTCAGCCTCCTAAAAATGAAGCATCCAACAACCAATTTACGCAACGACTGTCCCTTTGAAAAAATATTTCCCTCCGAGCTGAATCGCGACTCGGACTATTATATGGCTCATGCCTACAATCAAGCCATTGAGGCCTGGAAAAAAGATGAGGTCCCCATTGGAGCCGTCATTGAATATCAAGGGCATATTATTGCGAGTGCCTACAACCAGTCCCGCACTAGTAACGATCCAACAGCCCATGCGGAAATTTTAGCCATTTCCCAAGCAGCGCGCTATTTGGGTGATTGGCGCTTAAATGAGTGCACCCTCTACGTCACGAAAGAGCCCTGCCCGATGTGCTCAGGTGCCCTCGTCATTTCACGCATTAAAAGTGTTTACTATGGACTCGCCGACAAAAAGATGGGCTGTCTTGGAGGGGCGCTAAACTTAGGAGAACTGCCTCACAGCAACCATAAATTTCAATCGCAATCAGGCATTATGGAAGACGAGTGCCACCAAATTATAAGTGCATTCTTCAAATTAAAACGCGCAACAGCAAAAGAAGATAGCTGAATAAATGCGTGTGTTACAATCGAGGGCGGCGCTGATCCCAAATGGGAAATCCATCTTTAGGGCACCTCTGAAAATCGACAATCTCGGCACATGGGAGGTTTACAGAGGTGCCCATTATAACGATTTTTGAGCTCCGTCGAGCTAGCACAATATACAACCAGTACCCATCATACCACATGCACAAAAATTGAGGGACTTATTTGACAAATAGGATCCCACTCATCAAGGCTATGTGTGTACATTTCTAACCAACATTAAAACGAACGATATGGCCTTCGAACTACCAGCCCTTAATTATGCTTATGATGCGCTCGAGCCGCACTTCGATGCGCGTACGATGGAAATCCATCACACCAAGCACCACAACACTTACATCACCAATGCGAACGCAGCGCTTGCTGGAACCGATTACGAATCCGCTAGCATTTGCGAACTCGTGGAGGGAATTGCATCACTGCCAGACTCTTTAAAAACACCCATTCGCAATAACGCGGGTGGGCACGCTAACCATAGCTTCTTTTGGAGCATTTTAAGCCCTAATGGTGGAGGCGCTCCAGTCGGTAAACTGGCTGCAGCGATCGAAGCAAGCTTCGGCAGTTTTGCTGAGTTCAAAGCAAGCTTTGCCAAGGCAGCCGCTACCCGTTTTGGATCCGGATGGGCATGGCTAATCGTGCAAGCAGATGGCAGCCTTGCTGTCAGTTCTACCCCCAATCAGGACAACCCTCGTATGAAAGGCATCGTTGAAGTTGAGGGAACACCAGTAATCGGACTCGATGTCTGGGAGCATGCCTACTATCTCAACTACCAAAATTTACGTCCAAAATACGTGGAGGCATTTTGGAATGTGGTAGATTGGAATGCCGCTGAAGCCAATTTCATTGCGGCAAGCTAATACTCACTACTGATCTATGAAAAGCCGGTCGAATTACATCTCGACCGGCTTTTTTTGCGCTTTTACGAGGGCATCTAAAATTAGTTAGATGCTTAACAGAGCCACTGCCTTGGCGAGAAGCTGTCGATTGATCAAAAGTAACAAACACCTAACTCAAGAAGAACGCTACACATTAGAGCGGATACGGAAAGAGAGATATTAACAGGCTCGGATAGCCGAGTACCCAGATCGAGATCCTGGCACTGTCAGCCGGGAGATTCGACGCAACGGCGCAACAGTGGGCTGCGCGGCTACCAGCACAAACAGGCCCAGCGAAAGGCTGAAGATCGATGTTTTTCCAGCCGTCGCAGGAATCAAGTCCACCCCTTTTATGCGGGGCAAGATCGCAGCACACTTACGAAGTGACCTGAGTCCTGAGCAAGTCACTGCTGTGATGCGTCGCCGAGGCGAGCAGACTGTCAGCCATGAACATATCTGCCAGCATAGCTATACTGACCACCGCCGCGGGGGCAGCCTCAACAAGCACCTACGCCATGGCCGAAAAAAGCGCAGAAAGCAACTCGAAGGCAGGATCGGGCCGGAAGAAGGCAGAACCGCGTCAGCATTGAAGAACGTTCGCCGATAGTGGAAAAGCGCTTTTATGATCCTAAATTCCGCAGTCGGCTTTCATATTAAGGGCACCTCTGGAACCCTCCCATGTGCCGAGATTGCCGATTTGCTGTGATGCAGGCAAGGCTCTCCCGCCAACGGTTGGGCTGGAAGCCCTGCCTTGGCGAGAGCAACGCCGCCAGCGCACAGCAAGTGGCAAGTCTTTCAAACCGAAACACTTTTGGTTCTGAGCTGCGTTGATCTGCGCACGAAGGGCTTCCAGCCCTCCTGTGCACAGAATCGCCTTGCTCAAAATCAAAATTGTATTCGTCTCGGTCTTGCTAGGTTTTCAGAGGTGCCCTTAAGATGCTTTCTGCAGCTTTTGGTGGAGCGTTCGCTTGTATATGGTTCAACTGCGGCGTAGTTAGATTCAGCCATACGAGAACCCTCTGATATCCTTGCATGAGGTCTGCCCGCCAGTGTCGAGAAATAGCCATTTTCTACGTTCGCAGGCGCTGTGATTTGCCTAAACGCACTGAGATAAAGAGGAACCAACGTCTTCCATGCTTTGCTTCGACATGTCTGTCGGTTCCAGAAGTCAAATAAAGAGCTTCCACATATTATAGGCAATCAGCAGTAAACGAGCGGCAGTTCCTAAGGCCATTTTACCTTCACCCATTGGGTGAAGGTCGTTAAGATGATTCATGGCAACAGATCGCAATGTACAACAGATACTTGCAATGATCTTTCATGATTAAAAGACTACGCAACTGCGGTATTTAGCATCATGCGATTGCGCATGGTCTCTGGCTGAGCTAGCTTCTACTAGCGACGCTTTATTGGCAGCAAAAGCGTCTGCATCCAGAACTTTACCGAGTACTGGCGGATACAGCATTACTGGTAGGTGCCCTATACCCACTTTGGGCGATTCACTAAATCAAAAATTCACTCAGCATGCTGCCCTGTAAGCTACCTTGCCGTCCACAACGCACTCGTTTTCAGCGAGTTGACCAAAGCCACTTTTTTCGAATTAAAAATAAAGTTAACATTCCGGCGAACAGCAAAAAAAGTGAGTAAAATTGACCTCGGCTCAAATTCAAAATTAAGGCTGCGTCCGGTTCTCGAAAAAGCTCCCCGAGTATACGTAATAACGCATAGCCAATCAGGAATTCACCGGCTATCTGCCCTGGACGCAAAGACCCACGCCAAAAGCGAATTTGTAGATAAGCAAACAAAATAGCTCCCTCAAGTCCGGCTTGGTAGAGTTGAGACGGATGTCGTGGTTCGGGTCCATAGTGGTCCAGTACGGCATTGTATTGTGCTGGACTGTGGGGAAAAATAACCGCCCAGGGTACAGTCGTAACCCGTCCCCAAAGCTCCCCATTCACAAAATTAGCAACCCTGCCAAGCATCAATCCTACTGGAGCGATCGAGCAAATCACATCACTCAGCCGGAGGAAGTTTACATTTTGTTGCTTGGCATACCAGATCAAGGCCAACAGCACTCCTAGAATCCCCCCGTGACTCGCCATCCCCCCCTGATCAATTCTAAAAATTCGCCAAGGTTGCTGCAGGCAGGCTGCTAAATCGTAAAGGAGACTGTAGCCCAGACGCCCTCCGATCAACACTCCCAAGATGAGTGCCGTTAATAATGCGGAGCGTTGATCCGGTGAAAGGGTAATACGACCTCTTTGATGATACAGAGCCAGCAAGGCCCAAAAGATTAAAAAACTAGCGATGTAAGCCAATCCGTAATAACGTATCCCTTCAACCCCCAAAAAATCACTCGAAAATTCAATGAGAAATGGGCTGAGGTCATGAGTCCAATACTGCGCGGTCGCTTCCATGTAATAAACGCGACACTTCGGTCTCATCTAGCTGGCTGCAACTTAAAAATAAGACGACGGTCCCATTAGCGAGTGCAAATCGCTCAGATAGAGCCATAGCGATCTACCTCAAATAAAAAGTGCCCCATTAGATTTTGTTTTTCCGATTTTTCTATTTTGCCTTTTAGGAGACGTCCATTATCGCCTAAGAGATCATGAGTGAGCGCCGTACAAAAATACCGCTGGAAGACCAATTTGAAGATGTCTTAACGAAGGCTGCTGTTGGGCTAGGGTTCAGTAAACGTCACTTAGCAGAACTTAGTGGTCTGCCACTCACGACTGTGCAAGGATTATTCAGGGGTCAACTTTCGCGTGATAGCCTGCAAACTGTGGCACCCTTTTTGGGCCTTAATCCCCAGAAGCTGCTGGCTATGGCCACCGGCCAATCCCAGCCCGATACGCTGCCAGTCGATACTTTGCGACAACTTTCTACATTTTGGAAGCTCGGTCATGGTGATGGCATGTGGGTTAACAATTATATGTTGATAGATGTCCAGAGCCAAAGCGCTATTTTATTCGATGCTGGCGTGGATGCGACACAAGTGTTGTCGAATTTAAATGCATATAGATTAAATTTGGCGGCGATCTTTATCACGCACACCCACCGAGACCATGTGGAGGCACTACCCGAAATTGTTTCGGCGACTGAATGTCCTTTCATATTCTCGCCCAGTGGCGAACCTTTGATCTCGAATGCCACGGGAATCCGGGCTGGCGACACTCATCAGATTGGCAACTGGTCCATTTGCGCAGTGGCCAGCGCAGGGCACAGCCCCGACGGATTGAGCTATATCGTTGAGGGTGCTGGCCAGCCATTAGTTTTTGTTGGGGACGCGCTGTTCGCACTATCGATGGGC